>Ga0209191_1001478_pt1 | contig 15518 bp, 14 predicted proteins | sample S_130626_EF_Meta_FD_187320 | JGI IMG/M metagenome (GOLD analysis project Ga0209191, IMG submission 187320) | Freshwater microbial communities from Lake Simoncouche, Canada to study carbon cycling - S_130626_EF_MetaG (SPAdes) (version 2) | ecosystem: Environmental > Aquatic > Freshwater > Lake ...
TAACTGACGGTCTTGATGGGTTAGCAACAGGTGCCTCGATTATGACATTTTTAGCATTTGTACTAATTGGCGTTTGGGAGTTTGGACAAAGTTGTGCGCTTAATGCTGCTTCTGGATGTTATGCGGTTCGCGATCCTTTGGATCTAGCAGTTCTTGCTGCAGCATTTGCTGGTGGTTGCACTGGATTTCTTTGGTGGAATACAGCTCCAGCAAAAATATTTATGGGTGACACCGGTTCATTGGCGTTGGGTGGTGCGATTGCGGGATTTGCCGCAACTTTACGCGTAGAATTGCTTTTGATCCCACTTGGGGGACTCTTTGTAATCATCACTTTGTCTGTACTTATTCAAACTCTGTACTTCAAAATTAGCGGCGGAAAACGCGTTTTTAAGATGGCGCCACTGCACCATCACTTTGAATTAGTTGGTTGGGAACAAATCACTATCGTAATTCGCTTCTGGATCATTGCAGGTTTATCAGTAGCCGCTGGTCTTGGACTTTTTTATGCACAGTGGGTAGCTAAGTAACACATGTCTATTAACATTGCTAAGCAACGATTCCTTATTTTGGGAGCTGGCGTGACTGGATCTGCAGTTGCCGCATCATTGCAAAGCCGTGGAGGCCTTACAACAATTGCAGATGACATAGCACCCGATTCCGTGAAGCCAGAAAGTATCGACCTCTCCGATTTTGATGCAGCCGTAATTTCTCCTGGCTGGCGTCCTGATCATCCATTGGTTGTAAAAGTCCTCGCAAGCAAGCTTCAGATTCTTAATGAGGTAGACCTTGCTTGGCAAATTCGAAGTGAAGTTGCACCAGAACAAAAATGGATTGCACTCACCGGCACTAATGGGAAAACAACTACAGTTGAAATGGTCGCTAAAATATTGCAAACTGCTGGTTTAAAAGCTGTCTCGTGCGGAAATGTTGGTGAGACTGTAATCGCAGCAGTTGATCGGAAAGATCCCTATGACTTTTTGGTTGTAGAGCTTTCAAGTTTCCAATTGCACTGGGCTCGTCAAGCGCAGTTTGTCTCAGCGGCAATTCTCAATATTGCAGATGATCATTTAGATTGGCACGGCACCTTCGATGCCTATGCCGACGCAAAATTTTCTATCTTAGATCGTGCAGATATCGCAATTCTAAACGCTGATGATGAGCAAGTAGTGACACGTGCAAATCGATTTACTGGCAGAAAAGTATTTTTCTCACTGAATACTCCAGCACCCGGAGAGGTAGGCGTTGTCGAGGAGTTATTAGTAGATCGCGCATTTGTGTCAGACCCTCTCGAAGCCGCGATGATTTGTGAACTTAAGGACATAACTCCGACCGTGCCCCACAATGTTTCAAACGCCTTAGCTGCGGCAGCGCTAGCGCGAAGCGTGGATGTCTCTCACGAATTGATTCAAAAGGGATTACAAGATTTCAGACCTGGGCGGCACCGCTTAGAAACTGTCTATGAAAACAATTTAATTACTTGGGTTGATGACTCCAAGGCAACAAACCCTCATGCCGCAACTGCTTCTTTGATGTCTCACTTATCAGTCATATGGATAGCGGGGGGATTGGCAAAAGGCGCTGACATGAATTCTGTAGTGCAGCGATGCAAGAGTCGAATTAAAGGGGTAATCCTTATTGGTGCTGACCGCCAGCTTATTGAAGAGGCACTCATTAAATTTGCACCCGATGTGCCTCGAATACTTGTTGACACTCCTGCTGGATATTCGCGTGGTGGCGAGTCAAATGCGTTGATGGAAGAAGTAGTTGTGCAAGCCAACAAACTAGCTGGGCCTGGAGATACAGTGTTAATGGCGCCAGCGTGTGCATCTATGGATCAGTTCATTTCATACGCAGATCGCGGCGATCGATTCGCCGCAGCGGTTCACAAAGTCGTGGCTCATGATTAAACAGGAGCGCGAAACTTTTTTCACTAAGCCAGTCAATCTTTTCTACATGCTGCTTGGTAGCACCTTAGGATTAAGTCTTCTTGGTCTAGTAATGGTCTTTTCGGCATCTTCAATCTATTCGCTAAATGCCAAAGGTTCTGCGTATGCAATTGTTCTTCGCCAATTCATTTTCTTAGCCCTATCAATCCCAATGGCCTGGGTTCTTTCGCGTCTTTCACTGGCCAAGTGGAAGCTCATTGCGCGTTTTGGATTGATAATTTCCATCTTTCTTTTAATGATCGTCCAAGTAGTCGGAAAAACTGTCAACGGAAACCACAACTGGATTAGTTTGGGATTTGTCGATGTTCAGCCGAGCGAAATTGCCAAGTTCCTAATGATTGTCTGGGCAGGTTTCATGCTCGCAAAACAAGAACGTTCAGGAGTCGAACACACTGTTGTTCTGAAATATATAGCTCCAGCATTTCTCATCTGTATAGCCTTAGTAATGCGTGGTGGAGACCTCGGGACAGCTTGCATTTTTGCCTGCATTTTGGCTGGGTTGCTGTGGGTTTCAGGATTACGACTAGGAATATTTGGAATTGGATTGAGTATTGGACTTGTTGGCTTAACAGTAGCGATTTTAACTTCGAGTTATCGCGTTGAGAGATTCATGGTTTTTCTCAATCCCTTTGCTGAAGATCAATATAAGCATTATGGCTGGCAGCCAGCACACAGCTTGTTAGGTCTTGCCAGCGGTGGTTTCTTTGGTGTCGGGTTAGGTGCAAGTCGTCAAAAGTGGGGCAATCTTGCCGAGGCTCATACAGACTTTATCTTTTCAGTTATTGGTGAAGAACTTGGTTTATTTGGAACTTTTGCGACCTTGCTTTTGCTAAGTATTTTGATTTTTTCTATTTTCAAATTAGCCCTTCGAGCGCATGACCCAATGGTTCGCTATGTTGCTTCAGGGTTTGGCTGCTGGATTGCAGTACAAACCATTTTGAACATTGGTTCGGCGATAAGCGTGCTTCCAGTTGTGGGCGTAACATTGCCATTCGTCTCATACGGAGGCTCTTCTTTACTTGCCACGTATATGGGAATTGGTTTTGTACTGGGTGCTGCGCGAAGAGATCCAGTAATCTATAAAGCATTACAAGAAACTGGTATTAAATGGCTACGGTAGTTTTGGCAGGCGGCGGCACAGCAGGTCACGTCGAACCGGCTCTAGCAGTTGCACGTCATTGGAAGATTACTCATCCAAATGATCGACTAATTTTTCTTGGAACTACGAGTGGTCTTGAGAGCACCTTGGTACCAGCTGCACAGTTCGAGTTACATCTAATTCCACGAGTTCGAATTTCTCGCAAGCCATCACCATCATGGTTGAGAATTCCATTTGATTTGATTTCATCTATCCGCGAATCCAAGAAAGTTATAAAGGATGCCGATGTAGTAATTGGCTTTGGGGGATATGTAAGTGCCCCCGCATATTTAGCGGCTCAAATTTCTCGCGTTCCCATTGTCATCCATGAGGCCAACGCGAAGCCTGGCTGGGCAAATCGCCTCGGAGCCACATTTTCAAATCACTTAGCTGTCGCGCACCCAGTTGCATCCGGAAAATTTCAGCAGGCATTATTAGCTGGCCTTCCATTGCGATCTGATGTAGCGCAAGCATTTGTCGATTCACGATCTGATTGGGCAAAAGCGCGTAGATCGGCAAAAATTCGACTTGGTTTTGCCGCAGATTCTCCACTGATATTTATCATGGGAGGGTCCCAGGGCTCTGTTGCAATCAACACAGTTGTTAAATCATCTGTTCATTTGTTTAATGAACAAGGATTGGCCGTGTTGCACTCTGTTGGAAAACTTAACCTGCTCCCACCTGCAAGCGGCGGATACAAGCCCGTTGCCTACGTGGATGCCATGGCTGATGCTTACTTGGCTGCGGATCTGATCATCGGTCGTAGCGGTGCGGTTACATGCAGCGAATTTAAAGCGTTAGGCCGTTACGCTCTTTTCGTGCCTCTACCTATTGGAAATGGCGAGCAGTTTGTTAATGCTGCTTCCTTGGTTGCAGATAAACGCGCAGAAGTAATTAGCCAAAAGGAATTCACCGCTGATTTCTTGAAAAATCACATTGCTGAACTTCTCTCTAAGTCAGGTTCAGCCCCTATTCAAGGAAATGGATCTGATCTGCATTCTGCTGAAAAGATTGTGTCACTTGCAGAGTTTGCGATGAAGGCATGAAAGTTTCATTAACCTCCCTAATTGGTAAGCGCATTCACTTCATTGGTATTGGCGGAGCTGGCATGAGTGGATTGGCTCGAATTGCTTTGTCACATGGCATCACGGTGAGTGGTTCTGACGCAAAAGATTCATCAGTTGTGACAGCCTTATCTGCGCTGGGTGCGCATGTTGAAACTACACATGATGCATCACATGTTGATGGTGCAGATCTCGTGGTGTATTCAACCGCAATTTCCGCCAACAACCCTGAACGGGCTCGAGCGGTTGATTTAAAAATTCCGCTATTGACTCGCGCCGCAGCACTTGCAATTCTTATGTCAGAATCAAAAAGCATTGCAGTTGCGGGTACTCATGGGAAAACAACAACATCTTCGATGATGGCAGTAGCGCTACAAGCTTGTTCTGTCGATCCATCCTTTGCAATCGGAGGAACCATCACTGCATCTGGTTCCAATGCACATCGGGGCACTGGCGAAATCTTTGTGGCAGAAGCCGATGAATCAGATGGCTCATTTATTGAATATCACCCATTTGCAGCCATAGTTACAAATATCGAACATGATCATGTGGACTTCTTTCCTACACCTGAATCAGTTGCACAAGCTTTTAGGGATTTTGCAGCAACGATTAAGCCTGACGGATTTCTGACTTATTGCGCAGATGACGCAGGTGCTGTCGCACTTGCTACGACTACTAAAAATGTGGAATTAATTTCTTATGGTGTTTCAGATGGAGCACACCTTCACATCGACCAAATTCAGTTAATGACAATGGGTTCAACTGCTCGAGCTGTATGGAACGGAAAAACAGTAGGACACATAGAACTTCAGGTACCTGGCCACCATAATTTATTAAATGCAGCCGGCGTCCTGGCAGCAGGATTAAAGCTCGGTTTCGGGGCAGCTGAACTACTCACCGGATTGGGCACATTCCGCGGAACTGGCCGTCGCTTTGAGCTCAAAGGAACTGTTCATGGAGTTCGTGTGATTGATGATTACGGGCACCATCCAACTGAAATTCAAGTGACACTCGAGGCAGCACGTCGATATGCAGCAGATGGTCGATTAATAGTGATTTTCCAACCACATCGCTACTCTCGTACTCAGGCCTTTGCAACAGCATTTGCAAATGTTCTTGATAGCGCTGATCGCGCAATAGTTCTAGAAGTGTATGCGGCTAGTGAAAAACCCATCCCCGGAGTAACCTCAAAGTTAATTACCAGCCAAATGGAAAATGGCGAATATATACCCAACTTTGTTGAAGTCACCGATTCAGTTATTGCAATGGCACAACCCGGCGATGTCATAATTACTTTAGGTGCGGGGGATGTCAGTTCACTTGCACCGATCATCGTGGATGGCCTGAATAGACGATTCGCATAACCATGAACCGCCGCCTAATAATTCTTATTTCAATACTTTTCTTCTCTGCCGCCACCTATATTCTTGGCTGGTCTTCACTATTTACAGTCAGCTCCATCGAAATAACTGGATCAAAGACGCAACTGAGTAGTGGAATTTTAGTGGGACAGAAATTAGCGAGAGTAGAACCTCGCGAGATTGCAGTAAAAATCGAGGAACTCGATTGGGTTGCCTCTGCGAATGTTTCTCGAAACTGGATAAGCGGCAAAGTTACGATCACGATAGCCGAACGCGTGCCGGTGGCGATTTACAACAACACAGTGATTGATTCGACTGGAAAGAGCTTTGCACTTCGCGGTGCCCCATCGAAGAAATTGGTTGTTATTAAGGCTGGTGATTTAAGGGCGGCAACAGATGCGGTCGGGTTTTTGAGTTCCCTTCCTGAGGATCTCAAGTCAGCATTGACGGTTGTGAAAGTGGGTGGCTCTGGCGTTCTTGTGCTCGAAGTAAATAACGCTGGCAAAAATCTTGAAATCCGTTGGGGGAATAATGGCGATAATCAATTGAAATTTAAGGTCTATAAAGCTCTTATCGCATTACCAGAGAATGCAAAAATAAAAAAAGTGGATGTGTCTGCACCACATGCACCAATTGTTAAATAAATTTAAATTTACTGTTGTGCCGCGACACGATAAACAATTCATGTCGGTATTTGATAATCACCCGTATGCACTTTAGGTTCGCCTTATCGAAAAGAGTTGAATAGTAAGCCTCAAGTTGAGGTTTATGGTTCATAAGGAGGATACACCGTGGCTTCACCACAAAATTATTTGGCGGTCATCAAAGTTGTTGGCATTGGTGGCGGTGGAGTTAACGCAATCAATCGCATGATCGATGTTGGATTAAAAGGCGTCGAGTTCATTGCGATAAATACAGATGCACAACATTTGTTAATGAGTGATGCGGATGTGAAATTAGATATTGGTCGCAAGACAACTCGTGGGCTTGGTGCAGGCATGGATCCAGATAAGGGTCGTGAAGCTGCACTTGATCACGCAGATGACATTGAAGAAATTCTGCGCGGAGCTGACATGGTATTTGTAACTGCGGGTGAAGGCGGCGGAACAGGAACAGGTGCGGCTCCAATAGTTGCAAAGATTGCAAAAGATATTGGTGCATTGACAATTGGTGTTGTTACTCGCCCGTTCTCATTTGAAGCAAAACTTCGTTCAACGCAGGCAGATGTAGGTATCGAAGCGTTGCGTGCCGAAGTAGATACGTTGATAGTTATTCCTAATGATCGATTGCTTGCAATTTCAGATCGCACAATAACTTTGGCAGATGCATTTAAGAGTGCAGATCAAGTATTGCTTTCTGGTGTTCAAGGTATTACAGAAATAATTACTCAACCAGGATTAATAAATCTTGACTTTGCAGATGTGAAAGCCGTTATGTCGGGAGCTGGTTCTGCGTTGATGGGAATTGGTTCTGCGCGCGGTGAAAATCGTGCAATACGAGCGGCTGAATTAGCGATTTCTAGTCCATTACTTGAAGCATCCATTGATGGCGCGATGGGTGTGCTTCTCTCAGTTTCTGGTGGATCAGATTTAGGTTTATTTGAAGTTAATGAGGCATGCGAACTCGTTCAATCAGCGGTTCATCCAAACGCTAAGTTCATCTTTGGTACCACAATTGATGACGCACTCGGAGATGAAGTGCGAATCACCGTTGTTGCCGCCGGTTTTGAAGGAGGCGAGCCTAAGCGAGTTTCCACACCAATCATTGACGCAGCAACTCTTGGTGGGGTAGCAGATCCGATTCCATCAAATGATCCGATCTCAGTTGCTCTAGATCTTGGCAATGATGTTCCAAAACGTCGCGTCACCTTTGAGGAGCTTGTTGCAGAGGATGAAATCGATGTCCCTGACTTCATGAAGTAAGGAATTGCCCCACTTTTTTACCGATCGGCGCAGAGGTTCAAGCCTTGGCGTCTATGAATCAAACAACTTGGGGTTTCACGTTGGCGATGATCCTTCTGCAGTTTCCGCTAACCGTGCCTTATTGGGCGGTACGCAATTTATGAATCAAGTACATGGAAATGAAGTTGTCGTAATTGATCATCTTCTGGACCATGATCCAATATGTGATGCGATGATTACGACAAGAAAAGGTATTTCACTAGCCGTTATGGTTGCTGATTGCATTCCGTTATTGCTGATTTCAGAAAAGGCGGTTGCGGCAGTGCATGTTGGTCGTGCGGGTTTAGTGAATAAAGTTGCAATCCATGCTCTACATACAATGAGAAACCTCGGCGCTTTAGAAGTTCACGCAATTCTCGGACCATCCATTTGCGGAAGGTGTTACGAAGTGCCAGCACAAATGCAGGAGGAAGTAATTGCACATCATCCTCGAGCATTGGCAACAACTCCTAAAGGAACTCCGTCACTAGATCTGCCAGCTGGTCTCATTTCGGATTTAACCGCAGAAGGTGTCACATACGAATCATCTCCAATCTGTACTTTAGAAAGTTCGCTGTATTACTCCTATCGAAGGAATAACCCAACCGGACGTTTTGCTGGGGTGGTCAGCTTATGAATCGTGAGGATGAGTTGTCCCACAATCTGGAAAATGTGCGCTCTAAAATCGCAAAAGTCGCAGATCATGAAGTCACTTTGATTGCAGTCACTAAAACATTTCCGGTTACTGATGTTCAGATCTTGCACGAACTAGGCGTACGCGATTTTGGTGAAAACCGAGATGCAGAGGGTGCTGAAAAGTCAGGAATCGTTTCCGGAACCTGGCACTTTCAAGGCCAGATTCAAAGCAATAAGCTGAAATCGATCACGTCGTGGGCATCGGTCATTCACTCTTTGGATGACCCTCGACATTTCGAAATCATTGAAAAAGTTGCGCCGCATCCGCTGCAGATATTCCTCCAAGTTTCATTAGATGGTGCTCATCACCGTGGGGGAGCAGGAGTAAAAGATTTACATTCTTTGGCTGCGTTAGTGGAAAAATCCTCGACCCATTCCCTTGCTGGCCTGATGTCAGTACCGCCACTCGGGCAAGATCCCAATGAAGCTTTTGCCCAATTGTCATTGATCCATATTGAGTTTTTGAAGTTTTTCCCTGCCGCAAAATCACTATCTGCTGGCATGAGTGGGGACTATGAAGCAGCGATTGTGCACGGCGCGACACATGTACGCGTAGGTTCCTCAATCCTCGGATCTCGCTAGACCCACAGGTAACCTTTATACATGTCTAATCCAATGCGTCGTATCGGAAATTATCTTGGCTTGATGGATGATCCTGAGTTTGATACTCCACAAGCACCAGCTACTCCAACTAATTCTTCAACTGGTGATGTTCGGGTTACAGCTCGCGAACCTCGTTCTTCTTCATCAGTTCGAACAACATCAGTTGTCGAGGTAGCACCTCAGCTTGATCTCCCAGTTTTGGATCGCATCGTTACCTTGCACCCTCGTTTCTATAATGAAGCTCGCACAATTGGTGAACACTTTCGTCAAGGAAATCCAGTGATCATTAATCTGACAGAAATGGATGAATCAGAGCACAAACGTCTTGTTGACTTTGCAAGCGGCCTAGCATTTGGATTGCATGGAACTATCGAACGCGTTACTAAGAAGGTTTTCCTTATTTCACCTTCTAATGTGAATGTTAGTAACGAAGACAAATCAGCTGCTGCACAAGCAAGCTTTTTTAATCAGAGCTAATCTATGTTGAGCGTTGGCTCATTACTTGCGAATATTCTGCAGGTATTTCTTTATGCCTTGCTTGGCAGATTGATTTTTGATTATGTACAAATGTTTTCTCGCACCTGGCGCCCTCGCGGCCCAATTTTGTATTTAGTAGAGGCAATTTATACGGTTACTGACAAGCCAATGAAGTTTGTTGGACGTTTTGTTCCACCACTTCGACTTGGCGCTGTAAGCCTTGATATGAGTTTCATTGTACTCTTTTTTGGAACACAAATTTTGATGAGCTTTGTAAGTCGTATTTAGCTTTTAACTAGTACGACCTCAACACCAATTTCTTCATCAGTCACTGCTAACGAGGTGTCTCGCACCATAGATAAAGCCAAAACTTCATCTGCGATGTGCTGTTTATCCGATTCAATTGCCGATGCAATTTCAGCAGTAGCATTCCATGTCAGATTGATTCGGTCGGAAATATCTAGCCCATCACTTTTTCGACGTTCCTGAATAAATCTGATTACCTCTCGAACGCTGCCCGCTGCGATCAATGCAGGGGTTAGTTCTAGGTCTAAAGCAACGCTTTCTCCATCGTGAGATGAAACGCTCCAACCACTCTTTGGGACTTCAGTGATTACTAGGTCATCAAGTGCAATTTCCCAAGTACCAACAGTGGTTGAGCCTGTAGAGCGCAATGTCTTCACAAGTGCAGTTGCATCTGTCGAAGCAATTGCCTTTGAGATCTCTTGCACCGCCCCACCAAACTTAGCGCCGAGTGATTTGAAGTTAGCTTTAACGCTTATATTAACTAAGTCACCATCTGCTGACGCGATGTCTTCGAGAGTTTGAACATTGAGTTCATCGGCGATTTGTTCGCGCATTTGCTCTGGCAAAGATGACCAACCACTTGCAGCAATAAGGGCACGACCTAGAGGTTGTCGAATCTTAATTCCGGATTCAGCGCGAGTTGCACGACCCAGTTCCACTATGCGGCGTGTCAATGCAACTTGTGATCCAAGTTCGGAATCAATTGCTGAAGTTTGTGCAATCGGCCAATTGGTCAAATGCACAGAGTCAACAGCTGAAGAATCAGTTGGACGCACAAGTTCTTGCCAGACTTGTTCAGTAATAAATGGAACTAAGGGAGCGAGCAACTTTGTCAGGGTAACTAAGCATTCATGCAAGGTTCCAAGGGCAGCAGTGTCGCCATCCCAGAAACGACGACGTGAACGGCGTACATACCAGTTAGAGAGATCATCAATGAAACGCGCAAGAGCTCGTCCTGCGATCTGCGAATCAAAATCCTCTAGCGCTGCATCAACTTCTAGAATCAAGATATTGAGTTCAGAAATAATCCATCGATCCATTAAAGGACGATCTGCAAGTGCTGGGGTCTGTGATATTTCAAAGTTGGATGCATTTGCATAAAGCGCATGGAAGGAAACAGTGTTCCAGTAGGTCAACAAGGTCTTTCGAACAACTTCGTTGAGGCTGTCATGTCCTACGCGGCGCGCAGCCCATGGTGAACCTGCAGCCAACATGTACCAACGAACAGCATCTGCGCCATGTTGATCCATAAGCGCCATTGGCTCCAGAACATTGCCTAGGTGCTTACTCATCTTGCGGCCATCTTTATCCAGGATGTGACCAAGGCACAGCACTGTTTTGTAGGAAGATTCATCAAAGACCAAGGTTCCAATTGTCATAAGTGTGTAGAACCATCCGCGGGTTTGGTCGATTGCTTCGCAAATAAAGTCAGCAGGATACGAAGCTTTAAACTTTTCTACAGAACCCTCTTTGTGCGGATATCCCCATTGAGCAAATGGCATCGCACCTGAGTCATACCAGCAGTCAATAACTTCCGGAACACGAGTCATAACCTCGGAACATTCAGCACATGCAAAGGTGATGTCATCCACAAAGGGACGGTGCGGGTCAAGGTTTGATAGCTCTTGTCCGGCCAAATCTCCAAGTTCTTTCAGAGAATCAACACAGATCTCATGCTTATTTTCACAACGCCAGATTGGAAGTGGCGTTCCCCAAAAGCGATTGCGTGAAAGCGCCCAGTCAATGTTGTTGTTTAGCCAATCGCCATAGCGACCCTCTTTAATTGTTTCTGGATGCCAATCAGTCTTTGCATTTTCGCGAAGGAGGGCGTCCTTAATTGATGTTGTGCGGATGTACCACGATGGTTGTGCGTAATACATCAATGCCGTGTGACAGCGCCAGCAATGCGGATATGTATGCTCGTATTGTTGATGCTTATAGAGCGCACCACTTGCCTTTAACTCTTTGACTAGAGGCTTATCTGCATCCTTAAAGAACATTCCTGCAACAACCGGAACTTCAGGTAAAAAATGTCCGTCAGGTGCAATTGGGTTTACAACGGGCAATCCATAGCTACGGCAAACCGCTAAGTCATCGGCGCCAAAGGCAGGCGCTTGATGAACTAAACCAGTTCCATCTTCAGTAGTTACATATGTTGCAAGAACAACAAAGTGGGAATCTGGAATTTCAATGTAATCAAAGGGACGTTTGTAGGTTACGCGCTCAAGATCTTTGCCCAGCATGGTCTTTAGGATCTTCTTCTCGCCTTTAACGACATCGATCAAATTTTTAGCAATAACTAATACTTCTGTTGTCTCTTCTTCGGTAACTTCGATAGCAACATATTCAACATCTGGGTGAACGGCAATGGCGGTATTAGAAACTAATGTCCACGGGGTTGTGGTCCAGACCAAAAGGTATGCTTTAAGGGCTGCAAGATCTCCTGATGTAATAGGGAAGCGAACAAAGACTGAAGGATCAGTAACTGTTTCATACCCTTGTGCTAATTCGTGATCTGATAATCCAGTTCCACAACGTGGGCAGTACGGTGCAACGCGATGGTCTTGAACGAGTAGACCTTTCTTCCAGATCTCCTTTAAAGACCACCACACTGATTCAACATATTCAGGTGACATCGTCCAGTAGGCCTCATCAAAATCAACCCAGAAGCCCATACGATCTGTCATATCTGTAAATGCACTTACATGGCGCTGCACTGATTCGCGGCACTTGTCATTGAAAGGTGCAATTCCGTATTTTTCAATATCGCCCTTGCCAGAAAATCCCAACTCTTTTTCAACTGCAATTTCAACCGGCAAACCATGGCAATCCCATCCAGCTTTGCGTGTTACCTGCTTGCCCTTCATTGTGTGAAAACGCGGGAACAAATCTTTAAACACACGAGCTTCGATGTGGTGAGTTCCTGGCATTCCATTTGCAGTTGGTGGACCTTCATAAAATGTCCAGGTTGCTGCACCTTCACGGGCTGCAACTGTTTTTTCAAAGATTGAGTTTTCGCGCCAGAACTTTAAAATCGAATGTTCGACGGCAGGCAGATCAACTGCTGCAGGGATGGCGCGAAATGACATAAAAAAATCCTCCAGAAAACAATCTCTGGAGGGACGATCGCTGCATTCACAGCTTTCGCGGTACCACCCGCCTTGCACACCATGGTGTGCCACTTTTTTATCGTGCGTGCTGGTTCTAGTTGAGCTGTGGCTCAATTCTTCCTGCTGGCTCGTGAGGTGATAGCCCCGTCAACGCCACTTACGCGAGGTCTTAAGTGTAGGTCATAGGGATATAAAAAATTGACCGTGGCGAAATTGGTATAGGTGCCCCCTTGGGCATAAGGTTCGCGACATGCCTAAGAAGCCTGTTAAAAAAGCGGTTGCCAAGAAGGCTCCTGCAAAAAAGGCTGCTCCTGCGAAGAAAGCCGTAGCTAAAAAAGCGCCCGCTAAAATAGCGGCAGCAAAAAAAGCGCCTGCTAAAAAAGCGGCAGCAAAAAAGGCACCGGTCAAGAAGGCACCTGCAAAGAAAGCTGCTCCGCTTAAGAAGCCAACTGTTAAAAGCATTCCTGTTAAGAAAGCTGCTGGCAAACCGTTCCCATCTAAGACAACTCTTACCGTTGATGAGAAATCACAAACTGTCTCAGTTTCTACCGTCTCAGCACCGGTTGTAGCCCCAGTCGTAGAAGAACGCCGGTTAGTAATGCCACCTCCACCGCGTCCTGTAAAGAGTGGAAAGAAGATTGCACCATTAAAGCCAATCAAGGTTGCGCCGACTCCTGTCGTTGTCAGCGACTCTGAATCTCCTTGGACTGCCGCTGAAATAAAGGCGATCAAAGCTGAGATTTCAAAAGAGCTAGAACGCCTTCGTAAAGAACTCGCAATTGTTGAACTCGAGATGGATGAGTTGATTCAGGAATCTGGCGAAGGTGCTGGTGATGATCAAGCAGATGCGGGTACAAAAACTTTTGAACGTGAACATGAAATGTCGTTAGTAATTAACGCGCGTGACATGGTTTTGCAAACTGAACGCGCACTAGAGCGTATTGAAAACAAGAGCTATGGAAATTGTGAAGAGTGTGGAGCGCCAATTGGAAAAGCTCGTCTTCAAGTATTCCCTCGCGCGACTCTCTGCATGCTGTGCAAGCAGAAGGAAGAACGGCGCTAACTGTGCGCACATGGCGCACACTTTTTAGTGTTGCCTGGTTTGTCTGGATCCTCGACTTAGCAACAAAGATCTGGGCAGTTAGCGCACTGTCTCATAGACCAAATATCAAAGTAGTGGGATCTTTTTTCCAGCTGACTTTTGTACGAAACTCAGGTGCTGCATTTTCTTTCGCAACGGGCGGAACAATATTTCTATCGTTATTTGCCCTAGTGGTGTTAGCAGTTATTTTCTACTATTCGCCAAAAATCACTTCCAAGGGGTGGGCTGTTGTTTTAGGGCTTGTAATGGGCGGAATTATTGGCAATTTAATTGATCGAATCTTCCGCGAACCAGGATTGCTACGTGGGCATGTCATTGATTGGATGCAATTGCCCCATTGGCCAATTTTTAACATCGCAGACTCCGCAATTGTGATTGCAGCCTTTATTTCGATGGTGCTTTCTGCACGAAATATCCCCCCGATAACAAAGGTAGGCTCTTAGGTATGAGCAATCGCGAAGCACGGACTTTAACGGTGCCCGAAGGTGTTGCCGGCGAACGGATTGATAGCGCTTTGACGCGAGTCCTTGGCCTTTCTCGGACTGCTGTTGTTAAGTTGCTTGAAGATGGCGACATTACAACTGGTGGCAAAGCGATGCCTAAATCAGATCGCGTTACCGCAGGACAAATAATTGAAGTCTTGATGCCTGTTCCTATGAACTCAGATCCGATTCCACTTACTCCTCTTGATGGCTTAAGCATTATTTATGATGACAGCGACATTGTTGTAATTGATAAACCAGTTGGTTGCGCCGCGCACCCGAGTCCAGGATGGACTGGCCCAACAGTTGTGGGTGCATTGATGGCTGCCGGTTATTCAATTTCTACTTCTGGTCCGGCAGAGCGCCAAGGTATTGTTCATCGTCTAGATGTTGGCACAAGCGGATTAATGATCGTTGCCAAAAGCGACACAGCTTTTCATGTTTTGAAAGATGCGTTTAGAAATCGAACAGTGGACAAGGTTTATCATGCAATGGTTCAGGGTCATATGGATCCAACTACAGGAACTATTGATGCGCCAATCGATCGCCATCCAAAAGAGGATCATAGGTTTGCAGTAATGGCCACCGGAAAAGAATCAATCACTCACTATGAAGTAATTGAATTCTATCGAGGTGTTTCAATGGTAAAAATTGAATTAGAAACCGGACGGACGCACCAAATTCGGGTTCATTTTTCTGCGTTGCACCATCCATTAGTAGGGGATACGACCTATGGAGCAGATCCAGTTCTGGGTAAGAGTTTAGGAATGTCCAGACCTTGGCTTCATGCTGCCGAACTCAACTTTGCCCATCCCGTTACAGGTAAATCTCTTCACTTTGAGGCCCCATACCCAGCCGATCTCACACGCTCGCTGGCGTTGCTTTCCGACGCCGTTCTGCCATAAGCACTAATCTCGCCAATCATGCCCACCAACAATTTCGTACATCTGCATGTCCATACTGAGTATTCAATGCTCGATGGGGCGGCTCGCGTTGGCGAATTGATGACTGAAGTTGCAGCGCAAGGTATGCCAGCAATTGCAATGACAGATCATGGCAATGTATTTGGTGCCTTTGAATTTTATAAAGCAGCAAAAAAAGTTGGCGTTAAGCCAATTATCGGAATTGAAGCCTATGTTGCTCCCGAATCACGTTTTGATAAAAAGCGCGTTCAGTGGGCTGCAGGTGGAGAAGATGATGTATCAAGCGGTGGCGCATATACACACATGACAATCCTGGCCGAAAATAACGAAGGTCTAGCGAATCTATTTCGATTGTCATCACTGGCATCCC
>Ga0209191_1001479_pt1 | contig 15517 bp, 15 predicted proteins | sample S_130626_EF_Meta_FD_187320 | JGI IMG/M metagenome (GOLD analysis project Ga0209191, IMG submission 187320) | Freshwater microbial communities from Lake Simoncouche, Canada to study carbon cycling - S_130626_EF_MetaG (SPAdes) (version 2) | ecosystem: Environmental > Aquatic > Freshwater > Lake ...
ATACGCCCTATCAAATTTTCTTATCTATCACAAGAACGAAAGGAAAAATACATATTGGAAGTATTAGAAATACCTGAAGATTCTCGCAGTACATACGAACGAGTAATAATTGATATGTATAAAAGAGATAGGGAATTTAGGGATGGTAACTCGCTAGTTGATAAAAAACTATTTGATAATACCTCAACAGATACAAGTTCTAGTATACTGGACGACATCAAAGTTCCACAGGTAAATGTATTAATGAATTTTGGTAAAGAATATTTGGAAGAATATTTGAACCTGTTTTTTGAAAATGATAATCGTAAATGGAAATTGGATTTAATCTCAACTAACACTGCGGAAAAGTTTATTCAAAATACAAAGAACTATATGGAAGTAAATGAATTAACTATCGCACACATTCACGCGTATAAAAAACTAATGTAATATGTTCAACAGAGAAAAATATCTATCCAATATGAATGAACAGGAATTGTTCAAGTTAATGAGCACCAGATATACTGGACTCATAGACCTCAACGAAAAAGATCCGCACTCAATTATTGACTGGCATTATCCTGAATCCGATATTTGGATGGAGGCAAAGTGTAGGGATGACCACCATAATGGTTTTCTGTTCATTCAACAAGACAAGTACAAAGTATTAATGGAAAAAGAAAACTGTTGGTATGTTAACTCAACACCTAACGGTATCTACATCTTTGATTTGAAAGAGATAGAAGAACCAGTGTGGAGAGAACAATCAATGTTGAAATCTACTTACTACAATAATGGTAGTACTGATGTAATAAAGAAACTAGTAGGTGATTTACCTACATCAAAGGCAGTACAGATTGACCATTTACTTTTTTAAGATGTTTGTGTAATATTTATTATTCTAATATGTTCCCAAACATTAGGAATTTTCTTCCCCTACCTAATATTTTGTTAGGTGGGGGTTTTTCGTTTAAACGCAAGTATTTATGATTAAGTGTAGTAAATGTTCAATTGATAAACAGGAAAATGAGTATTATAGTTATTACCATTCCACTCAAAAGAAATGGCGTACAAGAAGAATCTGTAAGTCTTGTTTTAAGAATCAAAAAACAAAATACAAGGAAAGTATCACAATGAAAGAGATAATTGAACCAGTGGTCTTAGAATTAGAAATAGAGGTATTGCAACCTCAACCTGTGGAACAGAATCTATTCTCAACAAATCCTGACTACAAGTTATGTAGAACCTGTCAGCAGTATAAACATAGGATGGATGATTATTATTATCACGGTAAAAGTAAAAAAACCACATATCTTGATTGTAGAAAATGTTGTAACAAAAGGGAATTAGATAGAAGAAGGGAGAGTAGATACGGGGAATTAGAAACAAGTGGTGGTTCAGAAAGAGTATATAATAAAGTTGGGGTATGGGCTGATGAATATCAAAAGGAACAAACCTATATGGTAATGAAGGCACTCGGTTATACTTATAGTGATGAGTGTGGTCATTTCTTAAAACCTGGTGTTAAAGAATATATTAATGGTAAATTGGTATTTCCAAAGGTTAAAAAGAAATTAATCTATACATCAGAAATAAATTGGAATCCTGAACATAGAAAAGAGATAATAGAATTATATAATTCAAGTAAGGATTGGTCTTATAAAAGAATTGCTATAAAGTATGGTGTATCAACAGCCAGCATACAAAAACTTATAAATAAGAATGGAGCATAAGGAAACGGTTGACATAGGTGAATTAAATATACCAAAAGACTATTTTAAGTTTACTCATAGACAAAGGGTATCATTATGTAATACTATAATAGATTCAATGTTACATATTATTGATAGAAGTGTTGAACCTGAAATAGATAGGTTAGAAATATTGGATGGAATTATTGAAAGTTCTATTATAACTAATTTGGGAGATGAGAATTACGAGGTCGTACAAGTTCTTTCAGATGTGAAAACATTATTAACTAAAAATGAATAAAATAATAGAGGCTTACATAACGAAGAACTATTACTTACTCTCAAACATTTCAGAGAGAATAACCAAACATCACGACCTATCCAAAGATTTATTACACGAAGTAATTCTACAATTGTATGACAAAGACGAAATCATTTTAAAGTCATACGATGACAATTCAATCAGGTATTATATTACCGCAATACTCAGGACAAATTTCTATTCAAAAACATCACCATTTTATTATAGGGTAAGGAGGGAACATACATTGTATGTAGACTTAAATGGTATTGCTGAGATGGAATCAGACCAAGAATCATTTGAAGTACAAAATATTTATGATATATTAGAAGCAGAGTTTAGTGAGTTGAATTGGTTTCATAAGAGTTTGTTTGAAATGTATTTAACGCTTGGGTCATTAAAGAAAGTATCAAAGAAGACAACCATACCACTACCTTCTATTTCAAGATATATCAAAGAAGCAAGAAAAGAAGTTAAAACAAAAATATTAAAAAGATTAGAAAATGAAGATTAGGGAACCAAAAGGAATCATCACATCAGAATCACCAGACATTCATTGGGGATTTTTAAACATCAGAGATAAGGTTGTATTAGATTTAGGATGTGGAATCAACTCAGAGTTTACACCAACACCAGTATATTTTTTACAGGAACGTAAAGCATCAAAGGTAATTGGTGTGGATGGAAACCCACAATCATACGAATGGTTTAAACAAAACTATAATGTTCAACACTTCATTCCACATATGGATATGGTAGATAGGCACGAGAAGTTTATTATGTATATGGACTATTACAAACCACAGGTAATGAAGATTGATGTGGAAGGATCTGAAATAATGATGAACGCAATTGAATATAAACATTTTGATGGTATAGATGAGATAGCGTGTGAGTACCACAACTTGAGTTGTCTATTATCAATAGAACATATATTAGAAAACAACGGTTATGAAATAAACTATTATAAGTTTGACCATATTGATATAGATTATCAGGGGGTCATTCACGGTAAAAAGATAAAAGAATGAGTGCATCACCAACAAGAAGAAACAAAAGATTCCAAGATAGAGAATCAAAGAAGATGTTCCTAAAGATTCAAAGAGAAACAATGGAACAGATAAACAAACATACTCCTGAAGAAAGACAACAGTTACTTGAACTATATGATGTAATGTTAAAACAAAGAGAACAAGAAAGAATCAATAGGGAAAATACTGTTATCGTAGAAGGAGAAAATATAGAACAAGATGTGTAACTGTAAAAAAGGTAGAGCACTTCAAGAAGTACCAAAACCTGAACCAACGCCTGAACCAATACCTCAACCACAAGAAGATTGGTATAATAACATAGATGAAATAACACCAATAAGTGGACAAACTCAGAACTAAAATATGGACAAACTCGGAAGTAAGGATAGATTAGAAAAGTTAAAACAAAACTCTATTGAAAATCCTGGCAAACAAAAGAGAACAAAGTGTACAACTTGTAAGAAACCAAAAGAAGTTGTGGTAGAAAATGTACCATTACCATTTGACTTGGAACCTGAAATATATATTCCAACCGTAGAGGATATTAAACTTGCATACGCTGAACTTACATCATTCGGTGGGGTGAAAGAAGACAAGAAAGAATTTATTCAAAAAGTATATCAGGCACTCTTTGGTGAAGAATTTATATTTAACTGTGGAGGATGTGGTAAAGGTCAAGCAAGAAAATTTACCAATCACTTAAATAACATAGGAATATTATGAGCAAGGAAAACAAAGCAAACGAAATAGAATATGAACAAAGGATGGAACGAGCCTTTGAGTTAATGTTATATGAGAAAAAATCATATGATGAATTTAAGAAACAATTCGCACAAGAATATGATGTAACAACAAGACAAGCAGAAAACGTTTGGAAGGATGTTAGGAACCGTCTGAAGGAACGATATAGTCAGAACCAAGAGGAAATACTAACCGAACAATTAAATCGTCTGTATGACCTTTTAAATCGTTGTAGACTACAAGGTAACAGAAGGATTGAATCAGAAGTTCTAAGAGACATAACAAAGATATTAGGAATGGAAGCACCAAAGAAAGTTGACTTAACTTCAAATGGTGAAACTATTTCTATTAATATTAATATTACAGAATAAAAAAATTTACCATCACCGAAAGTAATGTTTCGTTTTTGGTTATTTTATATACATATATATGGAAGTAGACATAAACTTAACTAAGAAACAATCAGTCGCTTGGAAACTCTTAATGGATAATACAACCAACGAAGTATTATACGGAGGTTCTGCTGGTGCTGGTAAATCTTGGTTGGGATGTTTATGGATTAGTACATTATGTTTACAATACGCAGGGATTAGATGTTTGATTGGTAGAACAGTATTACAACAATTAAAACTAACTACACTCAATACCTTATTTGAGACCCTACAATCAATGGGATTAAAGGCGTCAGAACATTATGTCTATAACGGACAAAGTAACGTCATAACGTTTACAAACAAGTCTGAGATAGTATTAAAAGATTTACAGTACCAACCAAGTGATCCTAACTTTGACAGTTTAGGTGGATTAGAACTTTCCGCTATCTTCGTAGATGAAGCTAGTCAAATATCACAACTTGCGTACAATATTTTAAAGTCTCGTCTCAGATTTAAACTTGACCAATATGGTCTGGCACCAAAGATGTTAATGACTTGCAATCCTGGCCAAGTATGGTTGAAGAAGGTCTTCTATATCCCATACATTCAGGAAACCTTGCCAGACAATATGGCGTTTGTTCCTGCACTCCCCCTTGACAACCCACACTTACCAGCATCTTATATTGAGATGTTAAAGTCATTACCTCCACAACAAAGAAAGAGATTATTAGAAGGTGATTGGAATTATATGGATGAATCAGATAACATATTTGACTTTGATTCAATATCAAGTAGTGTGTTTAAATTATCACCACAACCAACAGATAAGAAATATATCTCAGTGGACGTAGCAAGGTTTGGTAGTGACAGGTCCGTGGCGGTAGTTTGGAGTGGACTGGTGGTCTTAGAATGTCTTGTGTATAGTAAGTTATCAACCACAGATTTATCGTCCGAAATAAGGGAACTAATACAGAAATACGGAGTACATCCAAATAATGTTATTGTGGATTCTGATGGAGTTGGTGGAGGTGTAGCAGACCAGATTAGAGGGACCAACTTTATTAACAACTCATCACCATTACACAAACAGAACTTCAGTAATTTAAAGTCACAATGTTATGTAAAACTATCTGAACTATTTAAAGAAGGGAAAATAAGTATTAATATAATGGAACCATCAACTGTTGATGAAATAACACAAGAACTATTGGCAGTCAAATTAAAAGATGTTGATAGGGATAATAAGGTATCAGTACAATCCAAAGATGAGATGAAGAAGGTATTGGGTAAGTCACCCGATTTATCTGACGCACTAATGATGAGGATGTATTTTGAAATAAAGAATAGTAAAACAACAGGGAAATATTCCTTGGCATTTGTATAATATGAATAAAGTAACATTTGAATTAGAAGGACAGGAATATAAGATTCCAACACATTTAACAATTAACGATTATGTAAAAGTCTTTAAGGTAAAAGATTTATTTGATGATGACTACTTCGCAGCAAAGTTAATCAGTATTGTAACAGGTGCTGATATGACCAAACTATTGGAAGCCGATAGGGAAAAAGTTGGATATGTATTTGAACAGATATATAAAATCTTACCATTAGATAAACCAGGTTTTCTTGATAAGTTCACATTGGATGGTATTGAGTATGGATTCATTCCATCTTGGAAGAAGATGTCGTTTGGTGAGTTTGCGGATCTTGACACTCTAATGACAAAGAAACCTGATGAGGTCTTGGATTATTTACATATTATAACCGCAATACTTTACAGACCAATTACAAGTTCCAAGTCAAAACACAAGTTTGAAATAGAAAAGTACAATCAGAACACAATGGAGGAACGGTCCGAACTCTTTAAAAACAAATTAGATATTGAGGTGGCGTTAGGGGCACAGTTTTTTTTTACTCAATTCGCAAGGATTTATTCAAACTATACCCCAATATCTTTGAAGATGTGGATGAAGATAAGTTGGATTCAATTAAGCGTGCTATGGAAGATGAGGAAACTGATATGGAAAAGAATAGTTTTACGAAAAGATTTGGATGGTTTGTCATTCTCAACAGAGTTTGCTCAGATGATATTACAAGACATTCAGAAATTATTAATAAAACAATCTTAGAAGTACTTAATCAATTATCATATATGATAGAAAAACAAAATGAGATTGATAAAATAGAAAGAATGGCGAGAGGTCACGTTTCATAGTTCACTAAACAAAATTTTATATTTCAATATAGATGGTTGATTTTAAACAAATAGTAGAAGATTTAAGTGGTATCGCTTTTAACCACCCACAGATTAATTCTTTTGGGTTTGGTGATATTACGCAAATAACTAACGATATAGATACCAAACAGGAACCTGTATATACAAAAATGTATGTGGTACCTGGTGATGTTATCCTTGCACAGAATAGATTAGATTATAACTTTTCAATTATTATATTGGACCAAATTGATGATGACCTAACCAACCAAAGAGATGTAATGTCTGATACGTTGGAAATAACAAAGGACATATTCACCATCTTATACCAATCATATACAGCAGAGTTTGGAGGATTTAGTATAGACTATGAACCATTATGGGGTCCAAATGCCACACCATTTTTAGAAAGATTTGAAACAATCTTAGGTGGATGGACACTCAACCTTACAATAGAACAACCATTTGATTACAATACTTGTGTACTACCATTCTCAGGATTAACATTACCAACATCAGTTAACTATGTTAATTACAAACAAATCATTAATGACTTTGAGGAAATAGCAGACGCACACTTACAAATCAATTCATTTGGTTATGGTGACCTTGAACAATTAACAAACGATATTCAAACAAAGGTTGAACCGTTATATACAAGAATGTATGTTATACCTGATATTGCCACACTAGCACAGAATGAAATGACATACAATTTTCAGATTATTATTGCTGACACATTGGATGATGATTATTCAAATCAGACAGATGTAATGAATGATACGTTAGAAATATGTAAGGACATCTTTACTGTGTTGTATTTATCAGAATATGAAAGCGTATGGGGTTCTAATGTATCACCGTTCTTAGAAAGATATGAAACGGTGTTAGCGGGATGGACTTTGAACTTAACAATAACACAACCATTTGACTATAACAGATGTGACTTACCTGAATTACCATTCGTAAATAAAAAATGGTACGAACTCGCTAAGTTATGGAAGAATGTAAATACAGATTGGAAAAACACTTAAAACAAAAAACATAATATAAAATGGGTCAATTAACTAATTTATACGTATCAGAATCCTATCAAGGATTATTAAAATTAACTGATAGTACAACAGGACTAACATCGTCACTTCAAACTATTCAAGATGGTTTGGGTGGTAATTCACCTTTACAGATGAGTTTGACTGCGGTAAACATCTCAGGTTCATTCACTGTTAATGGTTCACCAATTACAGGAAGTGCGGTTGATACTGGTTCTTTCGCAACCACAGGTTCAAACACTTTTATCGGTAGTCAAATAATTGAAGGGAATTTATCTTTCCCAAGTAATTCATTTGTATCAACCGACAATGTATCAGGTGCGTTATACTTCTCATCATTAAATGGTGGAACATTATATATTAACGCTGATGGTGGTGAGGGTAATGTGAATGTTGGTCATAATGGATGGACTGGTAAATTAAACGTAACAGGTTCATTAGGTGTAACTAATATACAAGGTACAGGAAGTTTATTCTTACAACCAAATCAAACTGACGCAAGATATTTGGAAGTATATAATACATCACCAACCGATACACACATCACAGGAAGTGGTGGTCAAATATTCTTGGGTGATGACCAAACATATGTTAAGGTTGATAATTACGGTTCAGTTGAACGTATTGATATTGTAGCAGGTAATGAATTAGTAGTATCCTCATCAGTAATAAATGTTTCAGGTTCTTTATATCAGTCAGGTACATTCTATCCTGGTGTAATTGATTGGGTTAATAGTTCAATAGTACAAAACACAGGTTCATATATATTAACAGTAAATACACAAGGTATAACTGAATATGATACTTATGCAAATGTGGCAATAGCGTTAGGACAATATAGTTCTTCAGGTTCAAGTGGTACATCAGGAACTTCAGGTACGTCGGGTCAAGCAGGAAGTAGTGGTACAAGTGGAACTTCAGGAGATAGTGGTAGTTCAGGTACATCAGGAAGTAGTGGCAGTAGTGGTACATCAGGTGTTGCTGGTTCATCGGGAACAAGTGGAACCGCAGGTACATCAGGTACAAGTGGGGATAGTTTATTCGCACTAACAGGTAGTGTTTGGAACACAACAAACAATGTTGGTATCACAGGTTCATTAACTGTTAGAAGTGGAAGTTTATCAACCATTTCAAATAATACCACAGTTAATACAGATTTATATTTAACAAGTTCACAAGCGGGACAAGTTAATATAATTAAAGGTTGGAGTGAAAATCCAGCAGCAGGTGGACCTGGTGCAACACAAGCAAACTATACAGGTTCATTAAGAATCACAGGTTCAAATAACATAGTATCATTACCACAATTAAGAGCAACAGGTAATGGTGGTGGTGTTGACCAACAAGGTTATATTTCAGGTTCAGATAATACTATTAATGGAAATAGTTCAGGTATATACTTAAACACGGGTTCATTATTATTCCCGAAATTAACAAGCAATATTTTAGGTAATGGTTCAAGTATTTTAATGAACTTTACAACATCATCTTTGGCGGGTGGTCATCCAATTATACTAAATAATACATTATTTGGTGGTAGTTTAACTATTAATAGTAATAGTGGTTCAGTTCAATCAGTAGCAGGAAACATTGTTAATAATGGTGGTGTAACATCAACACAAAACTTTGTAACAAATCAAAGACCATCAATATCATCAAATATAGTTAATGGTACTAGTGTTACCTTAAACCATATTAGTAGTTCAATCACTTATTCTTCAAATTTAAATAACTCACCTGTTACAATTAATAACCACGTAAGTAGTTCAAACATTACTAACAATAACGTTTCATTTGGTAACAATACATTCCTTGGCGGTAATAATGCTACAGGACACGCAATTTGGGTTTCAGGTTCACAATCATCAAACATAGCAAGAAACTTTAACAATAACTTGATTGGTGGTAATAACAATATTATATCATCATCATTTGTTTCATCATCAAATTCAAACTTAGTATCATCCATTATATATGGTAATAACTTAGCAGTATCGGCATCACATACAACAGGTACAAATGGTGGTTCAGCATTCTTTGGTAGATTTAACGCAACAGGTTCAAACCAAGAAGACGCACAATCAGTTGTGTTCGCAGTTGGAACAGGTACGGCAGTGGGATCAAGAAGAACAGGTTTCTTAATTGATTCAGGTTCAAACGTATATATAACAGGTTCAGTTAATATATCAGGTTCTAATCATCAAATAATTGGTAATACAGTAATCACAGGTTCATTAAATGTATCAGGAGCAATGACTCTTGGTTTTAATGATGGAACTGATAATATTACAAGTATAGGATTTGGGGCAGGTGTTACATTATATCGTAACGCAAATAAATATACGACCGCAATTGGTGAATTTAGTGGAACAAATACCAAGTTTGCTAACGGAACAAACAATATATTATTGGGTGGATTTAATTCACAGTTTGCTACAGGTTCACAAAACTTCTTGGTAGTACCATCAGGTGGAAACTTTAAATCAGGTTCAATCAATATCATTATTGGTAATACAGAAAACATTACAAGTGGTTCACAGAATATTTTAATTGGTCAAATGCCATCTTCTTTGGGACCACAAGTTGACGCACATTTTGTTGTCAAATCACAATCAGAATCAAATTCTTATTTATTTAAGAGTGGTTCAGGAGCAAACGTTCCAATACAAATTGGATTCCCTGTTCAAGTAACTGGTTCATTAAATGTTAATGGTAACACAACTGTTACTGGTTCATTAAGACTTAGTGGTTCTGCCAATCCTGAATTAATTGTAATTGGTGAAACACAAATGACAGGTTCATTATTGGTAACAGGTGATGTGTTATTCGCATCAGGTTCAAATAAAACAATGGGAACATTTGTTCTTAATGGTGGAAACCCTGGTACGGCAACAGTATCAAATAGTTTGGTTTCAGCAACAAGTTTAATATTCTTAACCAAACAAACAAACACAAATAGTGGTAACGGAACAGTAAGTGTAACATCAAAAGGTTCAGGAACATTCAACGTAACATCAGACCATAACGGAGACGCAGATACGGTAGCATACTTAATTATAAACCCATCATAATATGGACTTAAATTTATTAGCACCTATTATTCAACAAGTATTGATTCAATCATTACAAGAGAAAAGATATCCTTTTGGGTTTTCCAAATACAAGGGATTGGGTGATAAGGTTGCGTCAGGTAAGTTAAAAAATAGTATTAAGGTTCAAGTGAACGAATCACAAGAACAAACTACCATACAAGTAATGGCAGAAGATTATTTCCAATGGGTACAATCAGGAAGAAAACCTGGTGCTAAGGGTGTTCCAATAGAAAGTATTGAACAATGGATAAGAGATAGAAAATTAAAGGGTAGGGACAAAAAAGGTAAATTTATAAAGAATAGAAACTTTGCGTTCGCCATCCAAAAAAATATAAAGAAGTTCGGAATAAGACCATCAAACTTCTTGGATGTTGCAGTTGATAAATTACAGGACAATCAAGAAATTTTAGAAATAATTGGTGACGCAACTTTTGAAGAATTATTAAACAAAATAGAAGGAATATGAGTATAGGATATCCACAATTATATAGTAATGGATTGAACAACAATTCACAATTACGAAGATCAACAGATATGGTATTTCAACGCGGAGGTACATATGGTATAACTTTAACAGGAAGTACATACATACCATCAATGGAAATGGATGTTGATTTATTCGCAGATGGTAGTAAAGTTGGTAGAATGGCATTAGTACCATATCAAGTAACATCAGGAGCAACAACGGTAACTTATTCTTTTAATTTAAGACCATATGATTATATATCTAACTACATTCAATCACAACCTTACACATATTATTGGTTAAACAATTGGTATAATACATCTGTTTCAAATAACATTAATAACCAATACCCAAATATTGTTGAGGCTAACTTTAAATTTGGTTATAGATACTTAACAGGTGGTACAGAAGTAGTTACAGAATATAACTATGATGAGGGTCCGTTTAATGACTTAACACACTTTACAGACATTCCTTATTGTGTATCAGACACATCATTCGTACCATCAGGATTTACCAATACAGGTAAGTATTTTAACTATGTAGGTGGTTCATTCCAAATGGGTGAAGACAAATTTATCCTTCCAAACTTTGACCAAGAAATTGGTTCAGTAATTGGAACAGGTACAACCATTAATACAGTTGATGTATATAGAAGATTGTCACCAATGTCACAATTCTTGATGGACTATCCAACGGTACCTGAACAATCAGAAACATCAAGATTTTTAACTGACTCACCACGCATTCAATATGTACAAGATACAGAAAATTATGTATTATATTACTTAAATGGACAGACAGGTGATAGACAAGTAATTGAAGCGGACTTTGCTGTATTTGAATTTTATGATGAGAACAATAATTTAGTTACTGATTTTAATCAAGAATTAAACTTCTCTGGCACAACATTCGCATCACCAACAGGATATACGGATACATTAACAATATTCAGTTTACCTTGTGGACCTATTGACATTAATAACATATTTGCTACAATTGATTTTAGTCAAGTAGCATATTATAGGGTACAATTATTTTATTCATATCCAACTAACAGTGCATCTAGAAATAGTGTAGGACCTGTGGGACCTGTATCTGAAGCATTCTATTTTTATTTGTATGACAATTGTAAACCTCAAAATACAAGACTTATGTTTATGAACGCAAAGGGTGGTTATGATTTTTATACATTCACAGCATACAGACAAGATAGTAAAAAGATTAGTTCACAAACATTTGACAATAGATATTATGCAACCGATTTACAAACACCTGATAGAGACTTTGGAAGAACAGTTAAGACTTTCGCCACAGACTTAAACAGAGAAGTTATATTGGAATCAGATTTTATATCTGTACCAGTAGGTAATTGGTTGGAACAACTATTCTATTCACCACAAGTGTACGAAGTAAAGGATGACTTTATTTCACCAATGGATAGACAAGATAAAGTGTATAAGGATTTGAGACCTTTACAGATATTATCAACAGAGGTGGAAACCATTACGAAGAAACACAAAAAATTAAACAAGTATAGAGTCACGATGAAATACGCAGATTCTTTCTTTATTAACAGAGGATTTTAATATATGAGTCAACAACAAACTGTATTAAGGGTTCAAACAAATAACGAATCTGTATTACCACAATATGAATTTATAGATTTATATAATGATATACCGATTAAGTTAAACAAATCCTTTGCTGAATTACAAGACATAGCCAAGAAGAACACGGACTATACAATTGGACTTACAGTGCCAGGTTCTAAAAAGAACAATAGATTCTTTGAAAACTTCTTTAATGTTGATACCCAATCATTATATTTTGACGCAACCAAAAGAAACGTCTGTGACATCTTATTGGGTGATGAACCACTATTCAGAGGATACTTAAAATTAAATAAGGTATCAGTACAAAATTCAAAAATAGAATATGATATAACTCTATACTCAACTGTGGCAAATTTGTTTGGCGCAATAGGTAATGGGTTATTGAAAGATTTAAACTTTGCTGATGAAGAATATACATTCAACCATACTTTTAATTTATCCAACGTAACACAATATTTTAATTTTACAAACTTCCAATTGGATTCGGAAAAACCACATCCATTTATATATCCTGTTGTTCACAATGGTTACAATTATAGTACAGGTACAACTGTAAATTTAAGTGGGACAACAATAGACCAAACAAGATATTATACAACAACAACACCAATTAGTGGATTTACCTCACTATCTGGCGCAACTGCCGCAGGTGTGAAACCATATTTTATTAATTCACCAACACAAGGATTAATTAATAATCAATTAAAACCTGCGTTAAATATATATAGTTTATTCAATTTAATTTTTAAGGAACACGATTATACAATCAAATCAGATTTTTTTAATACGCCTTGGTTTAAGACATTATATCTATATGGATATTTTAGTTCTGAATTAACTAAGTTTTCTTATAAATTAAGTACAATACAAAACTTACCAATTGAAGGTTGTGAAATTATTACCATCAGAGAAGGACAATTATGGAACTCATATGTATGTAAATTAGGAACAGGTATTCCTTGTTTTTGTTTACAGGATATTAATGTAGTATTACATTTAAATTTATATGATGGTATTAGTTATACATATGATATTGAATTTCCATCAACAATCAAAGCAGGAACAACAGGTTCCACATTACAAAACATAGGTGATGAATATGAATTTAATTTTGTAACATCAAACGCAACAGTATCAGCAGGACCAATAAAATATTTACCAGTTCCTGTTAATACACCTATATCATTTGTAGATGGTAACTTAGTTAACTTTAGTGAGGTCATAGATTTAAATATAAAACAGATTGATATTATTGGTTCATTAGCAAAGAAATTCAATTTGGTATTTGTACCTGACCCTGACTTGCCAAACCAAATCATAATAGAACCATTTGATTACTATATGGGTACTGGTGATGTTTATGATTGGACAGATAAGATTAGTTATGACAAAGGATGGTCAGTTGAACCAGCATTAAACTTTGTTGAATCAGAATTGACATTAACTGATTTAGAGGATAGTGATGATGGAAACAAACAGTTTAAAGAAAGAAACAATAGAGTATATGGTAGAAATATCGTATATAATGAAACAGATTTTAAATCACAAGAGAAGAAAATTGAAACAATATTCGGTCCTGAATTAGTTCGTAAATGGGATAATAATATTGGACTACCATTAGGTATTAATTATGTAGCATCAAATGAACCTGTCGGTACAAATAACGCAGGGGTTGATTGGGTATATAAAGGTGTTAAAACAAAACCAAAACTATTCTATTGGTTGGGTGGATTTAATCCATTCTTAGATAAGATTGGTGAGGTATTTCCAAACGCACCATATTCAACATATTCAGTTTATGTACTTGATAGTGCCGCAGCATTTTATTTCCAATCAGATAAATTACCTGTTATATCACATACGATGCCAATGGGGAATCCTGATAGTAATAAAGAAAGGGATGGGTTTGAAAATGATAGTATATGTATTTTATTTAATTCTGAATCACCAGTTGATATTGGATTAGGTCAACCAACATACAATACATATACAGAACAAGATGCGTATAATACTTTCTATGATAACAGAATTACAAATATATACAATCCAAATACAAGATTCCTAACAGGGTTCTTTAATCTAAAATATAATGACATTAAGAATTTAAAACCTAATGACATTATCAAAATACAACAACAATACTTTACTTGGAATAAGATTAGTGAGTTTAATTTAACTCAAAGAGAATTAACAAAGGTTGAGTTAGTACAATTCAATGTCAATCCACAGGAATATCCAACAAGATATTTTGAGTATTACTATTGTGATGACCCAACAACTTGTTATAAATTAAAAACAGATTTTACAAATCCAAATTTATTGGATACCAATTTTGGTTGGTCAATTTATTATGACAATCAAATCGGATCTTTAACAGGAAATACATCAGGATTTACCTCAACGTTTAAAAATGTTGAAAACTTTTCTGAAGTAGTTTATGTACCATACACTATGTATGAAATAAATAAGGATGAATATAATAGTAGTGAATGTTTTGATTGGACTTGTGATACATTAACAAATTATATATGGGATAATAATGGTGCGTTTTCATCTTTTAATATGCCAACATTTTGGAGCAACTCAGGTGCCACTTTTACAGGTATTAACGTATTTGAAAGTTGTGCTCAATTTAGTTCGGTAGCGTCTACTTATGGAATAGCAACAGGTTCATCAATATCTTATGGTGTTGGTTGTACCCCTACACCTACTCCAACAGGTCCACCTCCTACACCACCTCCAACGGTTACCCCTACTCCTACACCACCTCCACCTACTCCTACACCAGAAGTGGGGGGTAAAAGTTTAGAGTTACGTGTACTAGATATTGCAAGTACACCTCAGACAATAACAATGTTTTATGATGTTAATATTACTGGTAATGTAAATATACCTGGCTTAACATCAGTTACTTTACCAATCACTTGTACTTATATTTATACAATAACAGGTTTGA
>Ga0209191_1001480_pt1 | contig 15509 bp, 15 predicted proteins | sample S_130626_EF_Meta_FD_187320 | JGI IMG/M metagenome (GOLD analysis project Ga0209191, IMG submission 187320) | Freshwater microbial communities from Lake Simoncouche, Canada to study carbon cycling - S_130626_EF_MetaG (SPAdes) (version 2) | ecosystem: Environmental > Aquatic > Freshwater > Lake ...
ATGGTGCCCAAAAAGCACAACTGCAACGCTTTGAGCATTTGGGGAGGTTGATGGACCGTATCGCCATGAAATCAACCGTTGCCGGGTCTTCCTTGACTCCTTTGACGCAACTCATGGCTGCTGCCGCCCTGTCTGCCGTCATCAGTGTGGCTCTTTACCAAAGTGACCAAAACGGAACTACCGTGGGCGAGTTCGTCGCGTTTGTAACTGCCATGTTGATGTTGGTGGCTCCAATTAAGCATCTGTCTGAGGTTGCAAGTCCATTGACCCGTGGCCTTGCAGCGTTAGAGCGTGGTCTTGATTTGATTGAATCCACCCGAATTGAGGGAACTGGAAGTTTCACAAAGCAGCGTGCATCTGGCCATATTCGTCTGGATAAAGTTGTTGTGCAGTTTGACAAAGACAGTCCTGCCGCTTTGCAACAAGTTGATCTGGAGATTCGACCTGGAGAGTCTGTGGCATTGGTCGGCGCATCTGGTGCAGGTAAAACAACTCTGGTAAATCTTTTACCTCGCTTTGTAGATATTTCTTCAGGCCATGTGTATGTAGATGACGTGAATATCCGCGATTGGAACCTTGCGTCGTTGAGGGCGCAATTTGCTATGGTGAGTCAGCAAGTTGTGGTGTTAAATGACACGTTGGCAAATAACGTTGCCTTGGGTTTGCCCCTTGACCTTGCACGTGTACAACAATGCCTACAAGATGCCAATCTAGGTGCCTATGTTGCTAGTTTGGGAGAAGGTATACACACTACCGTGGGACACAACGCTTCACAGCTTTCGGGTGGACAACGCCAGCGCTTAGCGATTGCCCGCGCTTTCTACAAAGACGCGCCTATTTTAATTTTGGATGAAGCAACTTCAGCGCTTGACAATGAATCAGAGCGTGCGGTGCAAGAAGCCATGGTACGACTACAAAAAGGACGCACCACATTGCTGATTGCCCATCGGCTGTCTACCATTGAGCATGCAAACCGCATTGTGGTGATGGCTAACGGGAAAATTATTGAGATGGGTACGCACCAAGAATTACTAAAACTTGGCGCGACTTACTCAGCATTATTCAAAATAGGAAAATTAGAGCTGGCTAGCTAACTCGGTCACAGCTTCTTTGACTTGTTCAACCGAAGGTTGAACTAAGCATCTACACCAACCATATGGGTGATAGGCTGCAGGTTCATCGAACATAAACCAGGCGATTGTTGGTGTTTTTAATGCTACGGACATATGGTAAGGCCCGGAGTCCGAAGAAATAAATAACTCACAAAGTGAAATAAGACCAGTCAATTCAGTTAAAGAAGTTTGACCTGCGCAATCAATAAATTGGACTGCTGCAGAATTCACTCCAAAAGTATTTATGAATTCCTGATTGATTGATTTTTCAAAAGGCGCTCCTGTGAGCAAGCAAACAAAGTGGCCTTCATTTACGATTGCACGTAGTGCGTGTACAACTTTATCAATTGGCGGTCTTCTTGGATAGGCGTCTATAGTGCCACAGCCAATATTGAGACCGATAACACGTCTTCCAGGTAAAAGTTGTTTTTTTAATGTTTGCGCATAGGCAATACCATCTTGCGAAACCTGTAATTCGATAGGCGTTTTGTCTCTCTTTAGCCCAAGAGCAGCAAGAGCGACAAAATCCCGTTCGGTGTAATCCATTGGAAGTTTTAGGCCTTGAGCACGGGCATAGTCTTTAACGCTTGGAGCGCTTAAGTCATAGAAAAGCCCGCGTCCAAAAAACTGTGCAATTCCTACGCTTTTAGCGCCAACGGCCTTGGCAGCCCAGCGGGTCACCAAACTAGACCGAATGCCAGAAGCTTCAAAGTCAATGACTAAGTCTGGCTGTAATTGCTGGGTTAAAGCGATGACTTGTAGTTTGGTAACGGTTAGGGGTACCCGCTTGGCGTCTGGGTCTGCGGGCGTGCCTTCTCGAATCGTCAGAAAAGTAGCACTCGCGAGCAAATGGTGTTGGCGAATAAAGTTTTCGGTCGGATAGCCAGCGTGTTTGCTGAGAAAAAGCAAATGCAACTCTGCTTGGGGCCATTTATCTTTGAGGACACGCCAAGCCGCTGAACTGCGCAGCACATCTCCCACGCCCATGCTGTGGGACTTGACCATGAGTATGCGTTGGTAGGTCATACTTTCAACCGAGCGACGTCGTAATAAAGCGCCTCTTGCGCAAGCGCAAGGCGACTCCAATCTTGTGTACCTGCCCATGCAATTGCTTGCTGACTCATGGCCTGATAAGTATTTGACTCAAGAGATTGTTCTATGGCGTTTTCTAGCGCATGTGAATTTAGTGGTTCTTGCAAAATCCGAGCATTTTTAAAATGTGTCAGTTCTGCGGAAATCCCGCAATACTGTGCAGAGCTGACAATTGCGGGGACAGCATGAGACATAGCTTCTAGCACCACCATGCCAAAGGTGTCTTCTAGCGTGGGATGAACCAAAAGATCTGCCGCTGTGTAGGCAAGCGTCATATCGTCTAAAACGCCTTTGAAATAGATGCGATCTTCGAGTTCAAGGGTTGCAACCTGAGAACGCCACTTGTTTTCAGGAGTGGCTGAGCCGACTATGACCAAGAAGATGTCTTTGGGCAGTTGGGCTAATGCCTCTAGCAATGTAGGCAAACCTTTCTTGATGGCGTTGTTACCAACCCAAAGCAAGCATTTACCCTGGATAGGCAATCCTAAATCTAAGCGCGCTTGCTTTTTTTCTGTACTGGAGTGCACATGCGTTGCTTCAATACCAGGAGAAATCACGTGGATATGCTCCATCTTGAGCTTTAAATCTTTACTCAGTACCGTCTTCACTGGTTCAGACACGGCGACTAAAAACCTACCTGGTTGATGCCGCATACGCAATTTTTCTAATACCCAGTAGGTCAATAAGCGTGGACTTGTAATTAACTGTAAGGTTTTAAAAAAAAGACTAAATCCGTGACGGTTTACAAACCACGAATAGCTGAAAGGCAGCACGTGGATGGTTTGCACATCACCATGCCAGGTGTTTTCGTGTGAATGCACCACATCGAAACCTTTGCGCGTTTGCCACCATGTGTATGTTGCAAAAGCAATTTGGTTCAGCCAGCGTGGGCGACGACAAAAAAGCGGGACTTGATGGAAAACCACTTCCGGGTATTGGGTGCGAATGTCTTGCGCAAAAACATGTATCTCATGTTGCGGCGCGAGATGCTTCACCAAACTAGCGCAATAGCGCTCTGCTCCGCCTGCTGAGGTAGAAAAAATACGCGCCAAAACAGCGATACGTAACCGTTTTTTCTGTGAAGCGTTGTCTGCTGTCATGCACTACGGTATCTGTCTTCGTACGACGTCAAGATTTTTAGTAAAAACTGAGGCAAAGATGTTGACCTTACCACCGGCACGCGGCGCAATTCAAAGGCGCTGTCTCCTGGATGAACATTTCCACGCGCAGTTGTGGTTGCCGCCACATATCCGCACGATTTAACGGTGTCAACATGTGCGGGGGCATAGTGACCATAGGGGTAGCAAAACTGCTGAATGTTTGTATTGAGCTTTTGTGAAAGCGAAATACGACTATTGAGAATTTCCAAATGGCTAGTTTGTAAGTCGGTTGTAGTGAGATCTACATGGTGCTGTGTGTGCGAACCAACTTCTTGCCCGCTTGCTATCCATAGCTGCAACTGGTCGAGATCCATTAAAGGAGCAGACGCAATACCTATTGAGTGATCCCACGCATTGGTTTTTCCTAATAACTCACTTACTACGTAACAAGTCGAAGAGAAATTGAATTTTTGTAAAACCGCTGCAGCATTCTCTAAATTATTGAGATAGCCATCATCAAACGTAATGCCAACCACTTTCCCGGTTTTCTTACCTTGCAAGTAAGGCATCAAAGCCGTCATGCTTAGGCCTTGGTACCCTAATAAAAACAGTGTGTGCATTTGCATAGCAAATGCAAAGGGAGACACATACAAACTTCGCATCGGTGCGCCACGCTCAGGCGCTTGCGCAATTTGGTGGTAAGTGAGTATGGGAATGGGACGCATGCTTACAGCAACACAATATCGTATTGTTCTTGGGCCATCGCACCTTCGCTTCTGAGTGAAATAGGCTTACCAATAAAGTCACTCAAGCCCGCAAGATGCTGACTTTCTTCGTCTAGAAAAATATCTATCACTGCCGGAGCCGCAACGACTCTAAATTCTCTTGGGTTGAATTGACGGGCTTCACGCAGTATTTCGCGCAAGATGTCATAACAAACGGTGCGCGCGGTTTTCACAATCCCCTTGCCTTCGCAGACGGCACAAGGTTCGCACAGCATATGCGCCAGTGATTCGCGGGTGCGTTTGCGGGTCATCTCTACCAAACCCAAAGCAGAATAGCCACTGACTTGGGTTTTAACGCGATCTTTAGACAGTTGTTTTCTAAATTCTTCTAACACTGCTTCGCGGTGGTCTTCTCGCACCATATCAATGAAATCTGCAATCACGATGCCACCCAGGTTACGCAAACGCAATTGCCTAGCAATGGCTCCAGCAGCTTCTAGATTGGTTTTAAAAATTGTGTCATCGAAATTACGTGCTCCAACGAAACCACCAGTATTCACATCTACCGTGGTGAGCGCTTCTGTTTGGTCCACTATGAGATAGCCGCCAGATTTAAGATCGACGCGACGCCCCAAGGCCTTGGCTATCTCTTCATCGATATTGAAAAGATCAAAAATCGGTCTTTCGCCTTTGTACAGTTGCAACTTGCTAACCGAGGCCGGCATAAACTCAGACCCAAAGGCATGTAGCAAGGTAAATTGTTCGCTCGAATCTATGCGAATTGTCTGGGTTTCCTCATTTACCAAGTCGCGTAAAACACGTTGCAATAAATTGAGGTCTTGCCTCAATAACGATGGTGGAGGTAAGCGTAAAGATGATTCTTTGATTTGCCCCCACATTTTGCGCAAATAACGGATGTCTTCACTTAACTCGGCGTCACTGGCGTCTTCACCGTTGGTGCGCAAAATAAAACCTCCGGAATCGCCTTGGTTGGAATTGTCAGTAGCAAGCTTCTGTAGTCTTGCACGCAAAATTTCACGTTGTTCCAGAGGGATTTTTTGAGACACACCAATGTGTTGGTCCTGCGGAAGAAACACCAGTAACCGACCTGCAATGCTGATTTGCGAGGACAAGCGCGCGCCCTTGGTGCCAATCGGGTCTTTGATGACTTGCACCATCAAAGATTGACCTTCAAATACCTGTTTCTCAATCGGTAATATAGGCGGTGGATTGGACTGGTCAGAATCTGCATGGCGAGCGGCAACGCTGCTCATCAAATCGGCCACGTGCAAGAAAGCCGCTCTCTCTAAGCCAATATCGATAAAGGCGGATTGCATGCCCGGCAAAACACGTGCGACTTTGCCAATGTAGACATTACCCACTAAACCTCGCTCAAGCGAGCGCTCCACATGCATTTCTTGAAGTGCGCCAGTCTCGACAACTGCCACCCGCGTTTCTTGCGGCGACCAATTGATCAATATGTCTTGTTGCATGGTAAATGTGGCTTAAGTTAAACCGTAAAACCGAATTCTCGCAATAAATGCGCTGTTTCGAACATAGGCAAACCCATGATTCCAGAATAGTTGCCGCTAATATGTGAAATAAACGCGGCGGCCTTACCTTGAATCGCGTAAGAGCCGGCTTTACCTAGGGGTTCTTGGCTAGCAACATATCGGTCAATATCTTGCTTGGATAAATCAGCAAATCGCACTTGCGAAATGCTCAATGCACGAGATTGTTTACGCATTGTTCCAATGGAAACAGCAGTTAGCACACGGTGGGTTTGCCCGCTCAATTGTCTCAACATCTCTTTGGCATGCTCTGCGTTATCTGGTTTTGCAAAAATTGTGTTACCAATAGCAACGGTAGTGTCTGAACACAAAACAGGTGCTGGGGTTAAGCCTCTGTTCTTCAATCGTTGTAATGCAGCCTCTAGTTTTAAAGCTGTGACACGTTGTACATAGGTACGAGGTTTTTCATTTGGACGCACAACTTCTAATGCCTCAGCGTCTTCGCTAGCGTCTGGCAATAACAATTCAAACTTGACGCCTAATTGCTCTAACAATTGTTTGCGACGTGGGCTTTGCGACGCTAAATAAACAAAACTGTGGCGTGTCATAGCGTTTTATTCGCGGTGGTAAGGATGGTTGGTGTGCATAGACCAGGCCCGGTACAACTGCTCAACCAACAATACGCGCACCATGGCGTGAGGTAATGTCAGATCAGACAACCGCAAGCGCTCATGCGCGGCTTGTTTGAAAGCGGGGTCTAGTCCATCGGGACCACCAATAACAAAAGCCACGTCATGGGCATCTAATTGCCACTGGGCGAGTTTGCTAGCCAAGGCCGCGGTTGTCACCGCAGTTCCGCGTTCGTCTAATGCAACTATGCGGGAACCCTTAGGAATTGCAGCTTGGATACGTTCTTTTTCAGCGGTGTAGATAGTCTCTAAGCTTTTACTAGCGCGAGGTTCGGTTTTAACTGCTTTGAGTTCAACCCGCATTTCTGCAGGAAATCGTTTAGCGTAATCGTCCCAAGCACTTTGGGCCCATGCTGGGACGCGCTGACCTACTGCAACGACCCATAGCTTCATCTCTGGCGGGTAGCGGTCTTTTTAGCGGGGGCTTTTTTAGCACTGGTTTTACTAGCAGCGACTTTAGGTGCAGTTTTCTTTGCAGGTGCTTTCGAAGACTTGCTTGAGGTTTTAACAGCAACCGTCTTAGGCGATGCAGGTTTAGCAGCTCCCAATTTAGATCGAACAGGTTTTTCGCCCCAAATTTCTTCCAAGTTGTAGTACTGGCGTATGGTGGGTTGCATGATGTGCACCACGACAGCACCGCAATCCACAATGATCCATTCGCCGTTGTCTTCACCCTCAATACGTGGCTTGGGGAAACCGGCCTCACGCACTTTGTCACGCACGCTGGCAGCTAAGGCTTTGGTCTGGCGATTGGAAGTACCGCTGGCGATAACGACACGCTCGAAAAGTGAGGAGATATGTTCGGTATCAAAAACCACAAGTTCTTGGGCTTTAACGTCTTCTAAAGAATCTACAACCGTGCGTTGTAGCTTTTGGACATCTTTTTTGGCGGCTGTATCGTTCATCGGTCGTTTTTATATAGGCTGTGTTGTTGGATGTATTCGCACACACCAATAGGTAATGCACTAGGAAATGCGTCGGACTGCGCAAGTTGCAATCGAATATCTGTCGCGCTTATCGCTAAGCTGGGCATCTCCAAACGAATTGCACCAGCAGGTAGGCCATTGTGCCACTGTGCGTCGTCCACAGAGTGAGTGCCAGATTTGTCCTCCGGCCTAAATGCAACTACCAAGGTAACACGGTTCAAAATATCTTTCCAGCGGTGCCAGGTTGTAAACGCATGTGCTTGATCACCCCCTATACATAAAAAAAGCTTCGCAAAGGGGTAGTCTCGCGCCATTTCTTCTAGCGTATCGAAGGTAAATGTCGAGCCATGTCGATCAATCTCTCTGGAATCGACCACTACCTTGGGTACGTCCGCAAAAGCTAGTCTGGTCATGGCGAGCCGGTGTGGCGCCAAGGTCAGGTCTCGGGCTTTATGCCAAGCGTCTCCAGTAGGAATCACCAGCAATCGGTCTAAATGCAGTTGCTCAATTGCACGAAGTGCCAGTGTGACATGGGCCTGGTGTGGCGGATCAAAAGACCCCCCGAAGATGCCCAAACGCTCGATAGCTTCGTTTTGGCTCATGGCGTTTGCGTTGTACCAATCGACGAGGAGGTTTTGATGGGCTGTATGGGTGCTGCTTGTTGCGCATGGAAGCCTTTTGCTCCTTCAAAAGCTTTTGCGAGCGATTTGTAATCAGCAGCCTCATTTCCAGTTAAACGCATACAGGTAGAAAAATCCACCATCTTGTTACCGTAATCGATACGTACGGTGCACAAAGGGACCTCGGCTTGCAATGCGAGTTGGTAAAACCCGCTACGCCAACCATGGGTGAATTTACGAGTGCCTTCAGGGGAGAGCGCTAACCAAAGGTAAGTCCCTTCTTCTTTAGCTTTCGCAAAGAGGGCCAACATATCGCCGACAACACCGTGCTGAGAGGACCGGTCTATGGGAATACCACCAAGTTGTCTCAACCATGGACTAAATATGGGGTAATTGAACAAACTTTGTTTGGCAAGAAATTGAATTTGAAGTCCTGTGGCCCACTTCACCAGCACCATCACAATAAAGTCCCAATTACTGGTGTGCGGATAGCCAATGATCACACCTTGTTGACTAGGTAAACCAGAAAAAACATATTGCCAACCGAATAGCCGCAATGCCCTGCGAGCAAATGCACTTCCCTTGAATTGAACGGGAAATTTATCGCTGGATGGCACGGTAACCAATGTCACGCCTGAATTGCATGCCATCAAATTGGATGTGGTTGAGGGCGTCATATGCCTTTTGCTGGGCTAACTTCAAAGTACCACCCAAAGCGCAGACACACAAGACACGACCACCCGATGTCACGACATGGCTACCTTCTAATTTGGTTGCAGCATGAAACACCATGGCGTCTTCACCATCTGCAGGCAAACCCGAAATCACATCGCCTGAACTAGAGGACGCAGGATAGCCATGCGAAGCCATCACCACGCCGACTGCACTTTGCCTGTCCCATTGCAGCTCGATGTCTTGTAGCGGTGTTGTAGGTTGGGTTTCGGTTGCGGCCATTAAGACGTCTACCAAATCAGACTTCAAACGCATCATGATGGGCTGGGTCTCGGGGTCACCCATTCGGCAATTGAACTCTAGTGTTTTGACATGCCCTGCTTTATCGATCATCAAGCCAGCGTACAAAAAGCCTGTGAAAGGTATCCCGTCTTGCTCCATGCCTTTAATGGTTGGCATGATGATCTCGCGCATCACCCGCGAATGGACTTGCGGGGTGACTACGGGTGCTGGTGAATAGGCTCCCATACCGCCTGTGTTGGGACCAAGGTCAGCATCTTGCAACCTTTTGTGGTCTTGGCTGGTGGCGAGTGGCAAAACCGTTTTGCCATCGCACATGACGATGAAGCTGGCTTCTTCGCCATCTAAAAACTCTTCAATCACCACGCGCGCACCACCCGCGTTGTGGCTAACGCCTAGTTTGTTGTCTAACAACATGAAGTCAACGGCTTCGTGGGCCTCTTGCGGAGTCATGGCTACAACAACACCCTTTCCTGCAGCTAGTCCATCGGCCTTGACGACGATGGGTGCGCCTTTGGCGTCGATGTATTGGTGCGCCGCATCGGCATCGGTGAATGTTTCAAATTCGGCAGTAGGAATGTGATGCCGTTGCATAAAGGCTTTGCTAAAAGCCTTGGAACTTTCTAATTGGGCAGCAGCTTGAGTTGGACCAAAAATTCGCAAGCCTTTATCGCGAAATACATCAACCACGCCAGCCGCCAAGTGAGCTTCTGGACCGACCACGGTAAGGCCGATGTTTTTCTCAATGGCAAAAGCACAGAGTTGATGGATGTCTGTGATGGGGACATTTTGCAAACGCTTGTCTCTAGCGGTTCCCGCATTGCCAGGAGCCACATAAATGGCCTGGACTTTGTGCGACTGGGCTAACTTCCAAGCCAGCGCGTGTTCACGTCCACCGCCGCCAATCACCAAAATATTCATAGAGCTGCGTTGTGATAAATCTCTTGCACGTCGTCTAAATCTTCCAAGACATCCAAGATTTTTTGCATTTTGACGGCGTCATCGCCCTCGATCTCGATGGTGTTCTCAGGTCGGAAGGTGACCTCGGCGAGTTCAGCATTCAACCCTGCGGCAGAGAGCGCATTTTTGACTTGCTCAAATGCTGCAGGCGGGGTGAGGACTTCTATCGCACCGTCGTCTCCGGTGATCACATCGTCAGCGCCGTTATCCAACGCTACTTCCATGATCTTGTTTTCGTCACTCCCTGGCGCAAATATCAATTGGCCACAGTGTTTGAATTGGAAAGACACACTTCCCTCAGTGCCCATATTTCCGCCATGTTTACTCAAAGCATGACGCACTTCAGCCACGGTGCGCACCTTGTTATCTGTCATGGTGTCGAGCATGATGGCAACACCGCCGATGCCATAACCCTCGTAACGAATTTCTTCGTAATGCACGCCTTCGAGATTACCGGTGGCTTTGTCGATATTGCGTTTGATGTTGTCTGCCGGCATGTTGGCAGCTTTGGCTTTTTCAACCGCTAAACGCAGACGCGGGTTGGTGTCTAGATCGGCGCCACCCAAACGGGCAGCGACCATGATTTCTCGAATTAGGCGCGTCCAAATGCGCCCTCTTTTTTCGTCTTGGCGACCTTTTCGGTGCTGGATGTTCGCCCATTTACTGTGGCCTGCCACTTGAATTCCTTTTGTTAGCCAGCCGCAGTTTCTTCAGAAGAATTGGGCTCCGATTTGGTTGTTTTGTCTTTTTTCGGCAATGGCTGAATATCAAGCAAGACCTCGTCTTTGTCGTCGATGTCGACCGACAAGCGACCGCCTTCGGTCAAACGGCCAAACAACAACTCGTCGGCCAAAGCTTTGCGAATTGTGTCTTGGATGAGGCGTTGCATAGGACGTGCGCCCATGAGTGGGTCAAAGCCTTTCTTCGCCAAATGCTTGCGCAAGGCGTCGCTGAAAGTGACGTCGACCTTCTTCTCTGCCAACTGGGTTTCCAGCTGCAACAAGAACTTGTCGACGACCCGCATGATGATGAGTTCATCCAAAGCTTGGAAGCCAACGATGGCGTCTAAACGGTTGCGGAACTCAGGCGTGAACAAACGCTTGATATCGGCCATCTCGTCGCCTGCTTGGCGTGGGTTGGTAAAGCCGATGGTGGCTTTGTTCATGGTTTCGGCGCCCGCATTGGTAGTCATAATGACGATCACGTTACGGAAATCGGCTTTACGGCCGTTGTTGTCGGTCAATGTGCCGTGGTCCATCACTTGCAGCAAGACGTTGAAGATGTCTGGGTGGGCTTTTTCAATTTCGTCTAACAACAGCACGCAATGCGGCTTTTTAGTGACGGCTTCGGTTAACAAGCCGCCTTGGTCAAAGCCTACATAGCCGGGAGGCGCGCCGATCAATCGGCTCACGGCATGGCGCTCCATGTATTCAGACATGTCAAAGCGAATCAGATCGATGCCCATGATGTAGGCCAATTGCTTGGCCGCTTCGGTTTTGCCAACGCCTGTGGGGCCGCTGAACAAGAATGCGCCAATTGGTTTGTCGTTTTTGCCCAAGCCAGATCGTGCCATCTTGACCGCAGAGGCCAGTACTTCCAAGGCTTTGTCTTGGCCAAACACTACGCTCTTGAGATCTCGCTCCAAGGTTTGCAGTTTGCCGCGGTCATCGTTGGAAACGTTGGCTGGCGGAATGCGCGCGATCTTGGCGACGATGTCTTCGATCTCCAACTTGCTGATGGTTTTTTTGCGCTTGGAAGGGGGCAAGATGCGTTGGGCGGCGCCGGCTTCGTCGATTACATCAATGGCCTTATCTGGCAAATGGCGGTCATTGATGTACTTGGCGCTGAGTTCAGCAGCGGCTTGCAACGCAGCTACTGCGTATTTGACGTTGTGGTGCTCTTCAAAGCGCGACTTGAGTCCTTTGAGAATATCAACCGTTTGCTCGATAGTGGGCTCCACCACATCGATCTTTTGGAAACGACGTGAAAGAGCGGCATCTTTCTCAAAAATGCCACGGTATTCGGTGAAGGTGGTCGCGCCAATGCACTTCAACTGACCGCTAGAGAGCGCGGGCTTGAGCAAATTCGAGGCGTCCAATGTGCCACCAGACGCAGCGCCAGCGCCAATCAAAGTGTGGATTTCGTCAATAAACAAAATAGCATTGGGTTTGCCCTGCAAAGACTTGATCACGCCTTTGAGGCGTTGCTCGAAATCGCCGCGGTATTTAGTGCCTGCTAGCAATGCACCCATGTCTAAGGAATACACAATGGCCTCGGACAAGATTTCAGGCACGTCTTTTTGGGTGATGCGCCAGGCTAAGCCTTCAGCAATCGCAGTTTTACCAACGCCTGCTTCACCCACTAACAGCGGGTTATTTTTGCGTCTACGGCACAAGATTTGGATGGTGCGCTCTACCTCGTATTCGCGGCCAATAAGCGGATCGATCTTTCCGTCTTTGGCGAGTTGGTTGAGATTTTGGGTGAATTGCTCAAGAGGAGAAGCTTTTTCGTTCTTTTCGGTGGCTGCGCCCTCTTCTTGCTCGCTTTGGTTTGTTTCTGGACCCTTGGTAGCTTCAGGGGGATCGCTCTTTTTGATGCCGTGGGCAATGAAATTGACCACGTCCAAGCGGGTCACGCCTTGCTGGTGCAAATAGTAAACAGCATGTGAGTCTTTCTCACCAAAAATAGCAACCAGCACATTCGCGCCAGTCACTTCTTTTTTGCCGTTGCCAGTCGATTGGACATGCATGATGGCGCGCTGGATAACGCGTTGAAAGCCCAAAGTGGGCTGTGTATCAACTTCCTCAGTTCCGGCAACTTGCGGGGTGTTGTCTTTGATGAAGTTGGCCAAAGACTTACGCAAATCGTCAATATTGGCGGAGCAAGCGCGCAACACCTCAGCGGCGCTGGGGTTGTCTAACAGCGCCAGCAAAAGGTGCTCGACGGTGATGAATTCGTGTCTTTGTTGACGGGCCTCTACAAAGGCCATATGCAAGCTGACTTCAAGTTCTTGGGCAATCATGTGTATTCCTTTGTGCTTGCAACGGTGGTTTAACTGTATATGGAAATGGAATGGGGTTATTCAATGGGTTCTGCAACACATTGGAGGGGGTGGCCAGACTTTCTGGCGGCTTCTAGCACCTGATCGACCTTGGTGGCGGCTACGTCTTTGCTATAGACGCCACAGACGCCTTTGCCGTCCAAATGGATTTTGAGCATGATTTGGGTGGCACTTTCACGGTCTTTGCTGAAAAACTCCTGCAAAACCATCACCACGAACTCCATCGGGGTGAAATCGTCGTTGAGCATCAGCACCTGAAACATTTGCGGCGGTTTGGTCCGTTGGGTACGTCTTTCTAAAACGACAGAATTGCCGTCATCTCGGTCGGGAAGTTGAACTTTCGGGGTCGGATTCTTGGTTGCCATTGGTTCATTCTATCGGGGGAAAATCCGAAAAATCCGAATTTGCATAGGGTTTTGGCATGGCGAAGGTCTTGCGTTGGCAATTCAGCGTGGGGTTTGCTTTACAGTGGGGTAATGAGACGCCTTTTATCGACTGCCTTTTTCTTATTTTGGTGCGTAGTTTCTGGTGCACAAGACCAACCACAGACGCAATTACCGCGCATCAAGCTGCAATTGGGCATGTACCAAATCGACACCCAAGTCGCCCAAACGCCTGATCAGCGCAGCATTGGCCTGATGTTTCGCAGTGAAATGCCTGCGCACGAAGGCATGTTGTTTGTGTTCGAGCAACCCAGCACCCAGTGCTTTTGGATGAAAAACACCCTGCTACCACTCACCGCCGCTTTTGTGGCGGATGACGGAACCATCGTCAACTTGGCCGATATGAAGCCCCAGTCCACGGATTCCCACTGCTCCACGAAGCCCGTGCGGTTTGTGCTGGAAATGCACCAAGGCTGGTTTGCTAAAAAGGGGTTTAAAGCCGGAAATAAGCTGGTCGGCTTGCCTTTCAGACCATAAGAACCGGTGGCAGCGGCAGGTTTTTCATGCGCTCAGCTAGAATTATTTGATTCATTTAACTAAGGAAATGACATGATAGGCAACATTTTGAAATCTTTGCTCTACACAGTGATAGCGGGTTTTGTCCTGCTCATCATCATTGTGTTGCTGGCTGGACAGCCAACTGTGTATGACCACGCATGGGGAGCATTTGTCATGCGCTGGTTGCACGTGGTGTCTGGCGTGATGTGGATCGGTCTGCTTTGGTATTTCAACTTTGTACAAATACCCTCCATGCCGAAAATTCCAGATGAGCAAAAGCCAGCCATTGGTAAAGTAATTGCCCCTGCGGCCCTGTTCTGGTTCCGTTATGCGGCATTGGCGACAGTTGCCACCGGCGTACTCGTAGCATGGATGAATGGCTACATCGGTCAAGCGCTTACCCTTACCCCGCCTTTCTTAGCGATCGGTATTGGTATGTGGATTGCCTTAGTTATGGCTTTCAATGTTTGGTTCATCATTTGGCCGAACCAACAGAAAGCCCTTGGAATGGTAGAAGTTACGCCAGAAGCCAAAGCTGCTGCTGCGAAAACCGCTATGCAGACATCCCGCATCAACACCATGCTGTCTATCCCCATGCTTTTCATGATGGTGGCTCAGCAAAACGGTGGGCTTTGATAAAAAAATAAGACTGCCCATTTAAGGGTGTTCTTACCAAAAGCACTGGTTTTACCAGTGCTTTTTTTATTGCTTGGTGCGTACGACCGAAAGATCAACGAGGCCATCTGCCAAAGTGGCTTGAACCGATTGGCCAACTTTTGTTTGGTTCACAGAGCTTATTGCCACACCCTTTTCGTCGCTTAGCCAGGCAAATCCACGTTCGAGGACCAACCTAGGGTTCAGCAACCCTAACCGCAGCTGCGAGCGTTGGACCCGTTGCTGGCTGTTTTGCAAGGTTTGCCCCAAAGCGCGCTCAAGGTGCGCCTTTTTGTTGAGTAAGTCGTGCTGGCATGCTTGGGTAATCGAAGCCATACGCTGGTGCATCGACTGTTCAAGACGGGTCACCCTTAAGACCTGCTGAGTTATAGCCTGCGATGGTCGGCCGATACGTGACTGCGCAAGGTCAAGCCCTTGCGCGCTCTTGTCGATCTGGCGATGCGCTAGGTTTTGCATGAGTTCTTGTAAGCCCATCACCTGGTGGACCAAATCAGCCTGAGACACCGCACACAACTCCGCGGCAGCAGTTGGCGTAGGCGCTCGTAAATCAGCACAAAAGTCGGCGATGGTGAAGTCGGTTTCATGCCCCACTCCGCTGATGACTGGGACTGGGCAAGCCACGATGGCGCGGGCAAGTTGCTCGTCGTTAAAAGCCCATAGGTCTTCTAAAGAGCCACCCCCTCGGACCAACAAAATAACGTCGATTCCAGGCTGGACACCCACCGCCTGTAATGCCTGTAAAAGCGAGGTGGGCGCATCAGCGCCCTGCACCAATGCCGGCGATAACACTACCGGAATATGTGGCACACGTCTTTGGAGAGCTGTTGCCACGTCGTGCAAAGCTGCGGCACCCAAAGACGTCACCACACCGATAGCACGGGGACGTTCAGGAATCGGGCGTTTTCTGTCCGGGTTGAACAGCCCTTCGGCGTCGAGTTGGGCTTTTAATTTGAGAAATTGCTCGAACCAAGTGCCCTGACCTGTGGTGCGCATGCTCTCGACCACCAACTGCAACTCGCCTCTCGGTTCATACACACCCAAACGACCGAATACCTCAACAGTTTGTCCATCCTTGGGAGCAAAGTTCAGCATTTGGGCTGAACGCTTAAACATCGCACAACGCAA
>Ga0209191_1001481_pt1 | contig 15505 bp, 16 predicted proteins | sample S_130626_EF_Meta_FD_187320 | JGI IMG/M metagenome (GOLD analysis project Ga0209191, IMG submission 187320) | Freshwater microbial communities from Lake Simoncouche, Canada to study carbon cycling - S_130626_EF_MetaG (SPAdes) (version 2) | ecosystem: Environmental > Aquatic > Freshwater > Lake ...
TACCAATCATTTCACCGATTTTGTATCGTCCACCAAGCAACACATTAATCATGAGCTGCCCCTAACAGAGTTGATGAAGTCGTTGATGTATCGGAAATATCAGCGATCAGAATGGTGACATTATCAGGTGCGCCATTTATATATGTTGCATCATTTAAAAACTTCACTGCTTCATCTTTATCAGATTTCTTTAAACCAACTTTGATCTCTTTATCTGTTAAAACACCAGACAAACCATCAGAACACAGCAAATATCGATCACCCTTTTTGACCTCATACATTTGTAGCACTGGCGTCACATCACCATCTCCACGTAAGGCCTGGGTCAACATGGAACGTTGGGGGTGTTCCGCAGCCTCTGCTTCAGAGATCGCGCCTTGATCCAGTAATTCTTGGATGACGGTGTGATCATTACTGAGCTGTTCCAATGTGTTGCCACGCAATCGGTAACAGCGTGAATCACCAACATGTAACAAAGCAATGGTGGTGTTACGAATCAACAAGGCGGTCAGAGTTGTACCCATTCCGCGTTTTTCAATTTCTTCTTCTGTCACGGCAGCAATTTCTGCATCAATACTATGTAAAGAGTGCATTAATAGATCTTCGACAGAATCTTCATCCACTTCATCTGCAGTAAGAGTTGGTTCCAGCTTTTGCAAAACTTGTACCGCAATGCGAGATGCAACCTCGCCGGCTGCATGGCCACCCATTCCGTCAGCGACTGCGATTAACTGGGCAGAGGCAAATGCGGAATCTTCATTCCCTTGGCGAACTAAACCAATAGCCGAACGCGCAGAGGTTTCAAAGAAGTGCGCGCTCATGATGTAAGCCTAACGGTGTAACCTTCAAAGATGAAGATCTACGCACACCGCGGATCCTCGATTGAGCATCCTGAGTTAACAATGGCTGCCTACAAGGCTGCCATTGATGATGGTGCCGATGGTTTTGAATGTGATGTTCGTTTAACCAAAGATAACCAATTGGTTTTATGGCATGACCCAGATTTGCAACGGGTAGCTGGTAATTCAGCACGTATTGCAGATTCCACCTTTAAGGAGATTAAATCCCATTACCCGAAAGCAATAACCTTGGAAGAGTTATTAGTACTTGCACGTGATAATAAAAAAGAACTAGCAATTGAAACAAAACATCCAGTGCCATCGGCAAGTGCGGTAGAAAAAAAGGTAATGCACTTACTCGCACAAGAAAAACCTGCTGCAGATATTCATGTGATGTCATTTTCATGGCTCGCTTTAGAAAATATTAGAAAGATTGATCCCCAACAAAAGACAGTTGCTTTACTTCATGACACTTTCTCATTTGCAATGCGAAGGTTTACATCAGCACAATCAATCGGCCCCGGGATAACAGCGTTTAGAAAGAAACCACATTTAAATCAAGATCCACGCAATCTCTTTATATGGACCGTTGATGATGCCGACGATATGCGCTTTTGCGCTGATAACGGTGTCGAAGTCTTGATCACCAATACCCCGTCATATGCAAGGTCGGTACTCGGGTACAATTAACAAGTGAGTACATACGCCTATCTCGGTCCCAAGGGAACATTTACAGAGGCGGCTCTTAAAAAGATCACTTCTTCCAATGATCGCCTTATGCCTTATGCCAACGTAACTGCTGCGCTAGATGCTGTGCGTCTTGGTAAAGCCCACTTTGCGTTAGTGCCTATTGAAAACTCAGTTGAAGGTGTTGTCGCCCGCACCCTGGATGAGCTGGCAACAGGTGAACCCTTAGCAATTGTTGGCGAAGTTACATTGCCTGTTTCATTTGCACTGATGATTAAAGGTGATGAGAAAGAAATTTTGCGGATCGCAACACATCCACATGCAGAAGCACAGTGCCGCAATTATGTTGCCACGAATTATCCCGATGCTGAATTAATTTCTACCGCGTCAACCGCAGCAGCAGCTGAGGCAATTGCACGCGGAGAATTTGATGCAGCAATCGCAGCACCTGTTGCAGCTGCGCACTATGGGCTACGAGTTATTGCAGACAACATTGGCGATAATCCCGGAGCAGTTACTAGATTTATTGTGGTTGCAAAGCCAGGCTCAATCCCAAAAAACACCGGCTGGGATCGCACCTCACTTGCAGTCTTTATCGGTGCCGACCACGCTGGTGCGTTACTCGATATCTTGACCGAGTTCGCCAAACGCGAAGTTAACTTAACTTTTATTCAGTCACGTCCAACCGGTTCAGCCCTTGGCCATTACCATTTCATTATTGACGCTGAAGGTCACATCGCAGATGCACCTGTGAAGGAGGCAGTAGAAAGCCTTCGAGCAATCTGCGAAGACATCAGATTCCTTGGCTCATACCCACGAGAAAAGGCAAGTAAATGATCGACATCAAGTACCTGCGCGAACACCCTGATGCGGTTCGCGCATCTCAAAAAGGACGCGGAGAAGATGTAACGATCGTCGATAAAGTTTTAGCAATTGATGAAATTCGTCGTGTAGCGCTAGATAAATTTGAAACATTACGCGCCGAACAAAATATTTTATCCAAATCAGTAGGCGCAGCCAAAGGTGATGAAAAAGCAGCTTTATTAGAAAATGCAAAAGAGCTTGCTACAAAGGTAAAAGAAGCAGATTCACACCGGGCTGAGGTAGAAGAACAAGCAAAGCAATTGATTATGCAGCTTTCAAATATTCTAGATCCAGAAGCACCTATTGGCTCAGAAGCAGATTTTGTTGTCATCGAACATGTTGGCACACCGCGCACATTTGATTTTGAAGCAAAGGACCATGTCGAACTAGGTAAGTTGCTTGGTGCAATTGATACCGAACGCGGCGCAAAGGTTGCAGGTTCACGTTCCTATTACTTAACAGGTGTTGGCGCGATGCTTGAGTTCGCGCTTGTTAACTACGCGATTTCATCTGCAAATAAAGCCGGCTTCACTCCTGTTATCCCACCAGTACTTGTAAATCCTGCTGCAATGGAAGGCACGGGCTTTTTAGGACAAGCAGCTGAAAACGTCTATCACCTTGAAAAAGATGATGTGTATCTAGTGGGCACATCTGAAGTTCCACTTGCTGCAATGCATATGGATGAAGTTTTACCAGCAGATAAATTACCTATTCGATATGCAGGATATTCATCATGTTTTCGCCGCGAAGCCGGCACGTACGGTAAAGACACTCGCGGAATTATTCGCGTTCACCAATTCGATAAAGTCGAAATGTTTTCTTTCTGCCATCCAGATCAAGCAAAAGAGGAACACAAACGTTTATTGCAATGGGAAAAGGATTTCCTTAACGCAATGGAGATTCCATACCGCGTCATTGATGTTGCATCAGGTGATCTGGGTTCTAGTGCCAACCGCAAGTTTGATATTGAAGCGTGGATTCCTACACAAAATGCCTATCGTGAAGTCACAAGCACATCCAACTGCACGGAATTTCAGGCACGTCGCTTAAATATTCGCTTTAAGGATGCAGATGGCACACGAGCTGTCGCAACTCTTAACGGCACATTAGTAGCGATTCCTCGCATGATTGTTGCAATTCTAGAGAATCACCAAAATGCAGACGGATCGGTAAATGTTCCTCCCGCGCTACAACCTTTCTTAGGTGTGACACGATTTGAGTTGGTGTGAATAAACGTCCTAAATTAATTGCAACAGATTTAGATGGAACAATTGTTTCTCATAAAGGCGTAATCTCACAGCGCACAATCGATGTATTTAGTCGAGCACGTGATCTTGGTGTTCACGTTTTCTTTGTTACCGGACGCCCTCCACGATGGATGGGTGAAATCAGAGAAGCTTTTGGATTTGGATCTGCAATTTGTTGCAACGGTGCGATGCTGTATGACTTAATGAATGACACCGTCCTTGAGGAATGGATGATTTCCATAGAGGATCAACTAGAAGTTGTCAGACGTATGCGAATAGCAATGCCCGAGATGTCATTTGCTGTTGAATCCAACGATCATTATCACCGCGAAATTGCTTATATTCCTAAATGGGATATTGGAATGGATGATGTTGGGGTCGGTAAAATTGAGGATGCTATTAAGCTGCCAGCTCTAAAAATCTTGGGAAGATGTAGCAACCATGAATTTACATCAGATCAAATGGTTGAGGTCGCACAAAGAGAATTAAGTGATCTTGTAACAGCAACACATTCAACATCTAAAGATTCATTGATTGAAATTTCAGCACTCAACATTTCAAAAGGCACATCACTTGCGATGATGGCCAAGCGACTGGGATTAACAGCTGATGATTGTGTTTCATTCGGAGATAACCCCAATGACTTTTCAATGCTTGCATGGACAGCTCGGTCATATGCAATGTCAGATGGCCATCCTGATGGACCACTATTTGCAAAAGATGTAGCAGAACCTTGTACTGCCGATGGCGTTGCAAAAATCATCGAACAACTCTTGGATCTTCCCGCTTAATTACTGGCCGATTTTTCGCTAGGGCTAAATTCGGGTAATCTCTCCCACGGAGGGCTCGCATAGCGGCCGAGTGCACCGGTCTTGAAAACCGGCAAACGAAAGTTTCGTGGGTTCAAATCCCACGCCCTCCGCCATTTTTGTGAAGTTGTGGCTGAGTTCATACCGCGTAAGCGCGTATATACCTAGCCACTTTTTCATGTCCGGAGGAGACTTAGCCCCTAGTAACAAACAGGCTTACACCAGGGGAGTTGTACATGTCAGGTGTCTTTTCACCAACGCGCGCAAAGATAAAAGAGCGCACACTTCGCACAGATAAGTGGTGGTTGCAACCACTTCTAACTTTCGGAGTTCTCTTTTCTTTTGTCATTTATGCAACCTTCCGCGCATTTGAAGGCGAAAACTACTACAAGGATCACCTGATCTCACCTTTCTATTCACCATGTTTGTCTGAAGCGTGCGTACCTGAAGCAACAGTTTTTGGTTTCACACCAGTTAGCGCGGAAATCTTTAACTTCGCATTATCACCAGCGCTAATTATTCTTATCTTCCCACTTGGTTTCCGAATGACCTGTTACTACTACCGCAAGGCGTATTACCGCTCATTTTGGTTCTCTCCACCAGCTTGTGGTGTTGCAGAACCTCACAAGAAATACACAGGCGAAACGCGACTTCCTTTAGTCGGCCAAAACATTCACCGCTACTTTTTCTATGCGGGATTGGTGTTTAACGTTTTCCTTACCTATGACGCAATAATTTCTCTAAAAAATGTTGAAGGACAATGGGGACACCTAAGCGTTGGTTCGCTTGTACTTTTCGCTAGCTCTGGTTTGTTGTGGTTCTATTCATTGTCCTGTCACACATGTCGCCACACCGTTGGTGGTCGCTTGAAGCATTTCTCAAAGCACCCTGTGCGATACAAGATGTGGACAACAGTTTCTGTTCTTAATACAAAACACCAACAGTTCGCATGGTTTTCGCTAGCCGCTGTTGCATTCGCCGATATCTATGTTCGCCAAGTTGCAACTGGCGCATGGACTAACTTCTACTTCTTCTAAAGGGAAATCGACTATGACACTAGAACGCCATACATACGATGTCCTTGTAATCGGTGCCGGAGGCGCTGGGTTGCGTGCTGCTGTTGAAGCTCGTGAATCAGGGTTACGTGTAGCAATCATCTGTAAATCTCTATTTGGTAAGGCCCACACAGTTATGGCTGAAGGTGGTGCCGCAGCATCTATGGGAAATGTGAATGACAAAGATAGTTGGATGGTTCACTTCCGCGACACAATGCGCGGCGGTAAATTCCTCAATCATTTCCGCATGGCAGAACTTCATGCCAAGGAAGCACCAGATCGTATTTGGGAACTTGAAACATGGGGCGCTCTTTTTGATCGCACCAAAGAAGGAAAAATTTCGCAACGTAACTTTGGTGGCCATGAATACCCACGTCTTGCACACGTTGGTGACCGCACTGGTCTAGAACTAATTCGCACAATGCAACAAAAGATTGTGCAATTGCAACAAAAAGATGGTCGTGAAACCGGCGACATGGAAAGTGGAATTAAAGTGTTCGCCGAATTGACTATCACTGACATTCTTAAAGAAAATGGAAAGATTTCTGGTGCCTATGGTTACTGGCGCGAATCTGGTGAAGAAGTTTTGTTTGAAGCACCTGCTGTTGTCATTGCAACTGGCGGGGTTGGAAAAACTTTCAAAATTACTTCTAACTCGTGGGAAGGTACTGGCGACGGACATGCACTTGCATTAAAAGCTGGTGCAAACCTGGTTGACATGGAGTTTTTGCAATTCCACCCAACTGGAATGGTGTGGCCACCTTCTGTTCGCGGAATTTTGGTAACTGAATCTGTTCGCGGTGAAGGTGGAGTTCTTACAAACAACCTTGGCGAGCGATTTATGTTCAAGTACATCCCAGATGTTTTCAAAGATAAGTACGCAGACAATGAAGCAGAAGCTGATCGCTGGTATGAGGATCAGGACAATAACCGTCGTCCACCTGAGCTATTGCCGCGCGATGAAGTTGCGCGTGCGATTAACAGCGAAGTAAAAGCCGGACGTGGAACAGAGCATGGTGGAGTTTTCTTAGATGTTTCAAAGCGTTTGCCAGCAGAGCTAATCAAAAAGCGTCTTCCATCTATGTGGCATCAGTTCTACGAACTAGCTGGTGTGGATATCACTAAGGAAGCGATGGAAGTTGGCCCAACCTGTCATTACGTCATGGGTGGCGTCGAAGTTGAGCCAGATACTGCTGCTGCAGTTGGTGTTCCAGGCCTATTTGCCGCGGGCGAAGTTGCCGGCGGAATGCACGGATCAAATCGTTTGGGTGGAAACTCATTAACTGATCTTTTGGTATTTGGTCGTCGCGCAGGAGTTGGAGCGGTCGATTACGTTAAGAAGAATGGTGCAAATCCTGTAAGCCAAGCAGCAATTACTGCAGCAGCTAGCAAAATCCAGGCTCCATTTGATCGCGAAGGTGGCGAAAACTCTTACTCACTACACGCTGAGCTTCAGGAAATTACACACAACCTTGTCGGAATCATTCGTACAGGTAGCGAACTAAAGGATGCAATCGCAAAGATTGCAGAAATTAGAAAGCGTAGTGCCAATGTTTCTGTCAGTGGTGGGCGCAAGTTCAACCCAGGTTTCCACTTAGCTTTTGATTTAGACAACATGTTGTTGGTTGCAGAATCAACTGCAAAGTCAGCGATCAATCGCGAAGAATCTCGCGGTGGTCACACTCGTGATGACTTCCCAGGTATGGATAACAAGTGGCGCCAAATAAACAATATTTCTTCCTTTGATGGCAACCAAGTGAATATTCGTGAACAAGCTTTGCCAGTGATCCCCAAAGAACTCTTCGATCTCTTTGATATTCATGAGCTGGAGAAATACATGACACCGCAAGAAATTGCGAAAGGCGGTTCCAACTAATGGCGCGCAATATCAAACTTCGCATTTGGCGTGGAGATTCCACCGACGGCGGCCTTAAAGATGTTGTTGTTGAGGCCAATGAAGGTGAAGTAGTCCTTGATGTAATTCACCGAGTTCAAGCAACACAAATGGGCGATCTAGCAGTTCGTTGGAACTGTAAGGCCGGCAAATGTGGCTCTTGTTCAATGGAGATCAACGGAAAGCCTCGTCTTGCGTGCATGACACAGGTTGCATCATTTGGTGAAGAAGAAACAATTACAGTTACACCACTTCGTGCATTTCCAATCATTAAAGATCTTGTTACAGATGTGTCTTTTAACTACAAAAAAGCAATGGAAATCCCTGCTTATGAGCACCCTAAGGATTTAGCTCCAGGTGAAGCTCGTATGGAGCAGATCGATGTTGAGCGAAGCCAAGAGTTCCGCAAATGCATTGAATGTTTCCTCTGCCAGGATGTCTGCCACGTTGTGCGCGATCACGAAGAGAACAAGAAGTCATTTGCTGGTCCACGCTTCTTTATTCGTATCGCTGAGCTAGATATGCACCCACTTGATGTGTTAAAAAATCGCAAGAAAACTGCGCAAGAAGAGCATGGTCTTGGAATGTGTAACATCACCAAGTGCTGTACCGAAGTATGTCCAGAACACATCAAAATCACCGATAACGCCATTATTCCTATGAAGGAGCGCGTTGCAGATATTAAGTACGATCCAGTTCGCTGGTTAGGTACAAAGATCCGCAAGCGCGAAGGTCTATAATTTCTTCATGAAGTTATTGGTTCGTTGGGCCGCATTGGCGTTATCTTTTTGGGTTGCTACGGCATTGATTCCTGGAATCGATGTTAAAGGTGGGTTTACAACATACCTATGGGTGGCGCTGCTATTTGGTTTACTTAATGCAACGCTAGGCTCATTGTTAAAACTTCTAACATTGCCCGCCGTTATTTTGACCTTAGGACTTTTCTTAGTTGTCGTTAATGCATCGATGCTGGTGTTAGTTGCACGCTGGAGCGATAAGTTAGATGTCAATAACTTTTGGTCAGCGATCTTTGCAGCAATCATTATTAGCGTGATCACCAGATTGGTTTCAACGGTCGGTAAGAAAGCTCTTCCACTCTGAAATCCTTAGTGCTGGTTTCTGCTGGCGGTATCGCCGGAACCTTGTCACGTTTTGGCTTGGGTGAGATATTTCCAAATGACCGAGCAGGAACATTAGCTGCAAACCTGATTGGCGTAGCACTCGCGTCAATTCTTTTAGTGGTGATGGAGCGACGAGGAATCACTGAATTACGCTTACTTTTGCTACCGGGATTCTGTGCGGGGTTAACTACATTTTCAGCTGTTACGGCCCAATCCTTAGAGCCCCATGATGGTGGAATTGCATTCTTGCTTCAAAACATCATCTATTCATTAGTAATTGTAATTGTTGTCTTACCTCTGGCTCGTAAAGTTGTTCCGGTGCGTTCATGAATGTACTTCTTGTAATTCTTGGTGCTGCAGTTGGCGCACCTGCCCGTTTTGCTATTGACCAATACATCCGCAAATTTACAACAAAGCCGTATGGAATCTTTGCTGTAAACATACTTGGATCATTCTTTTTGGGGTTAACCTACGGAAAATCTGAACACGTGCATGATTTATTTGCGATTGGATTCGCTGGAGCTTTTACAACATGGTCAACTTTTATGCTCGACATTTATCTTGCCTACGAGCTAAAGCGTTACAAAGAAGCAGCCATCAATCTAGTTATATCACTCGGAATTGGACTATTTGCTGCTTGGTGTGGAATTCAACTAGCCTAGTTACAAGAAAATTAACGAAGCGAAGCCATCCAGGATTCAATCTCGTCTGGATGATCTGGGATGTGCTCGCTTAAGTTCACACAACCATCTTCTGTAACAACAACATCATCTTCGATACGAATACCAATTCCGCGGTATTCAGCAGGAAATAGCTCATCATCAGGTTGAATATATAGCCCAGGTTCAACCGTTAAACACATTCCTACTTCCAAAATTCCATCCCGGTACTGTTCTGCGCGCGCATGTGCGCAATCATGAACATCCATGCCAAGCATGTGGCTGACGCCATGCAAAGTCCAACGCTTATGTAATCCGACAGCTGGATCCATAACCTCATCAAGGCTCATTGTTAGGATTCCCATATCAATTAATCCCTGCGCCAAAACTGTATGACTTGCTTTATTAATTGCCAAGAACTTTTCTCCAGGCTTTATCGCGGCGATTCCAGCTTTTTGAGCCTCGTAAACCAGCATGTACAAAGCACGTTGTGCGGGTGTGAATTTTCCATTGATGGGCAATGTTCTGGTGATATCAGCGGTGTAGTACGAATCTACTTCTACACCAGCATCTAACAACAACAGGTCCCCGTTTTTAACTGCTCCATCATTGCGGTTCCAGTGCAACACACACGCATGTGAACCAGATGCAGCAATTGTGTTGTACCCAAGATCATTTCCTTCAATACGCGCACGCCCAAAGAAAGCTGCTTCGACAACTCGTTCTCCACGAAGAGTTGTAACTGCCGCTGGCAATGCACGAATAACATCATTAAATCCTCGATGTGTAGCATCCACAGCTTTTTGCATTTCACGCAATTCGTAGTCATCTTTAATCAATCGCGCAACTGAAACAAATTCAACTAATTCGGAATCTCGTGGATGCGGCTTAACTGTTGAATCTACAATCTCATCAAAGCCATGAAGCGCCGCGGCCTTAACACCCTTGAGGAAAGTTTCAAGTTCGTCAATTTTTCGAACTTCAATCCCGTAACGCTCAGAAGCTTCTTCTGTTGTAAATCTGCGACCCACCCATAGTTCGCCATGCTTTGCATCTGTGTAAAAAGCAGATGTATCGCGAGTTGAACGTGGATTAATAAAGAGAATTGGCGCATGACCTGATCCACTTGGTTCCATCACTAAAACAGAATCTGGATTAGCTTCCACACCTTGCACACCGGTGTAGTAAGCAAAAGCAGTGTGAGGGCGGTACAAATAATCTGAGTCGTTACTGCGTTGCTTTGCTGCCCCACTTGGAAGAACTAAGCGCAATCCCGTGAAAGCGGCAGATAACTTTTCACGACGGTCAATACAATGGGCAATAACCTCATCTTGATGAATTCCAGTTAACGGTGTCGGCGCCCATCCAGTTTTCATGAACTCGCCAAACATTTCAGAAGGCGCAACGTCATAAACGCGCTTAGCCCCTGTGTTTATAGCCTTATCTGAATTCTCCATAGGCTAAGCCTATAAGAGGTTTATGCAAAAGTTTTATTTAACGGTAAAGGTGATCTCTTTAGATGGTGTTGTCACCAATTTAGGCTTAACCACAACAAATCGAGCGACAAATGTGTATTTTCCCTTTGAAAAAGCTGGGGCATCTACCTTGTCCCCGTATTCATTGATGAAGCTTTTGGGCTTGCCACAAAAAACCATTTCCTTTTTGCCCACCCAGGCATCTTTGCCCTGCGAGCCCTTTCCGTTGCCTGGTTGAACATAAACCGACTGCGCTTCGTTTTTGTCTTTTGAATACAATCCAAACATTACATAAGCGTTGGGAAAGAAATAGGACTTATCAATTGTGTAATTAATATAAACATCTTTACAACCGTTTGGATCCAGTGTTAGTGAATCGACTACCGAGTAAGTCACAACCGTCTTTTTGTTGTAAACAATTTTGTCTGTAACTGTTGCGGCGTTAGCTGGTGAAAGGCTGGCACCAAGAAAAATAAGTGCAGCAGATAAGAAGCGTAGTTTCATTAGGAGAGCCTAAAATCTAGGTTTGTGCATGTCAAAAGATAATTGAGTAGAAAGTGAACAGAAGGTGAACGCACCAAGTATTTTTCTTGCATGCAATACATTTACCCAATGAAGCTGTTGGTCGCAATCCTGACAGGGTGGATTCTGTCGTGTTCAAACATCGTGCCTGTATTTGCACATACAACTGGGGCAACAAGTGTCCATGAGATTGCACAAGAATCTTCGCCGCTTGCAACTCTTGACATTAAAAAAGATCCGACTGGTGGTTTTAATGTTCATGTTGTAACCACAAATTTTAATTGGCGACCTGAAATGGCTTCCATGCAGCACGTACCTGGAGAAGGTCACGCCCATGTTTATTTAGATGGCCGAAAAATAATGCGTATTTATAATGAATGGTTTCACCTAAACACATATCAATTTTCTACAAAAGCTGGGGAACAATTAGTAAGCATTGAATTTGTTGGCAATGATCACGCCCCATACACAATTCAAGGATTGCCAGTTGGTGCACAGGAATTAGTTGACGTCCCGGCCGATGAGATTCAACCCGATTCCAGAGGAGATAACCGAGCTGTACCGGGTCTGATCTTTTTACTGCTAATTGTTGCTGGTGGGCTTCTTTTTAGGCTAAATCGCCGCAAGTAGGCGCTGCCCACCAGAGGTTGTATTCTTTACCAGTACAAGGAGACGTCGCATAGCCCGGTCGAGTGCGCCTCACTGCTAACGAGGTAAGGTGTTAAAGCCTTCAGGAGTTCAAATCTCCTCGTCTCCGCAAGTAATGCTAATCAAGGAGATCTGTTGCCTACATTTCACATAGCAATTGTTGGCGCAGGACCTGCAGGATATTTTGCTGCGCAGGCATTGCAGAATCTTGAGAGTAAAGAAACAACTTTTGCAATCGACATGATTGAACGCCTGCCAACACCGTGGGGCTTAGTTCGCAGTGGTGTTGCACCAGATCACCCAAAGATTAAAACTGTGTCAAAGGTTTTCGAGAAAATTGCATCACATGAAAACTTTAGATTGTTTGCAAATGTGGAAATAGGAAGTGAAATTTCTATTGCTCAGCTGCAAGAAAAGTATGATGCCGTCATAATCGCTACGGGATCTTCGTACGGTAAAACCCTCGGAATACCTGGTGAAAACCTGCGTGGATCACTATCTGCTGCAACCTTTGTGCCTTGGTACAACGCCCACCCTGATTTTGTCGGAGTCGATACTCCGCTGGACGCGGACACAGCAGTTGTAATTGGTGCCGGAAATGTCGCGATGGATGTTGCACGTATGTTGGCTTTAGAACCAAGTGAACTAGATCCAACCGATACCGCAGACCACGCAATCGACGCCTTCAAGAACAGCAATATTCGCAAGGTCTATATCAGCGCTCGCCGTGGGCCAGAACATGCAGCATTTACATCACCCGAATTGCGTGAACTTCCAAAGTTAGAACACACAAATGTCATTATGGATAAGGCTGATATTGATGCGGCAATTATTCGCGCCGGTGATGCCCCTGAAAAAGATGTGAAGAGTAATTTGGATGCAATGCTTTTGATTGCCGAAAACCCAAAGTCAGAACATGAGCGCACTATGCAATTTCTTTTCCAGCACACTCCAAAGGAAATTCTTGGCACAGATCGCGTAGAAGGTGTTGTGTATTCAACTCCTAACGGTGATGTGACTATCAAGTGCGGCCTTGTAATTACCGCTATTGGGTACCAAGCACTGGGAATAGATGGCATCCCGTATGAAAACGGCAAGGTTGTTAACAACGATGGCCGGGTAAACGAGAATGTGTATGTTGTTGGCTGGGCAAAGCGCGGTCCATCGGGGGTAATTGGCACCAATAAATCCGATGCCGCGGCGGTTATGCAGTTACTTGTTGAAGATCTAAAGAGCCCAAAGAAGGCTGGAGATATTTCAGAGCTGTTAACCCATCACATAGTTGTTTCTCAGGAGCATTGGCAAAAGATCAATGAAGCAGAAGTCGCAGCCGGCGAACCCCATGGCAAACCACGCCGAAAATCGGTACAACGAGCTGATTTACTCAAGCACGCCGGGCTGTAACACCTGCCCGTAACCTAAATTTCAGAGTCCCGAAACCTGATTTTGGTTGACTCCGCCCATGAATAAAACCGTCCACACACGTAAAATCTTTAGCCTGGGCTCTCTCGCTCTAGCTACATCACTACTAGTTTCATTACTAGTTCCATCTGCTCAGGCAGCGACATATTCGCTTCCTAACGCACCGACAAATGTCACCTCTTATCTTGGCGCTAAAGGCGTTGTTGTTCGCTGGACACCCGGTGCAGAAGTAGATCCAGGAATCACTGGCTATGTTGTTTCAGCGGGTGCTGGTTCATGCCCTATTTTCGTTCCAGTTACGTATCACAATGTTGTGACAATGCCAGTTGTTATTGGGCAACCTGCAGGCACTCCTGTCGTGCAAGCAGTTAATGCATACGGTTTTTCAAAGCCAGCTGCATCAAACAAGAGCTACACAGCGGCGCAACTCGCAACTGTTTCATCTTCTTCTAACAAAAATGTGCAGCTATTGCAATTAAGTGATTTGCACGGAGCGATTGAAACTGGCTCATCATTCGGTACAGCTCTATTGGCAAGTAACTGGGCAGCAGATCGCACTGCATCTGCAGCAACATTTGCCTTATCATCAGGTGACAACATTGGCGCTGCACCACCAATTTCTACTGAGTTTGAAGAGCTTCCAACAATTGAATCTCTTAACCTAATTAAGCTTGACGCTTCAGCATTTGGTAATCACGAACATGATCGCAACTTGACTCACGTTAAAAAAGTAATCGGTGCCTCAGATTTCCAATGGGTAACTGCGAATTATGGCGATGAGTCATTGGCTGTCCTTAAGTCAGGTGACAAGGCTGCAAAGGCTTACACAATCATCGATCGTGGAGGAGTGAAGGTTGCAATTGTCGGTGCAAATACTCCAGAGACTATTGAACAAGTATTCCCAGGAAACCTTGATTACCAGGATGCTGCAGGGGCAAAGAAGACAATCCAAATTCAACCAGGTGTAGTTGGAATCAATCAAGCAGTAGCAGATGCTCGTGCAGCAGGTGCTGAAGTGGTTGTTGTTCTAATTCACCAAGGGTGGACGGAAAACTCTGATGGCGTTGCGAAGGGTCTATATAACAGCCTTGCAGCAAGCATTAAAGGCGCAGATGTTGTTTACGGTGGCCACAGTCACCAGACATTCTCAACCTTAATCAAGGGCTCAAAGCGCACATCTGCACCAGTGCTTCTTGGCGAAGTTCGTAACGCAGGTGTTGAGTACACACGTTCACAAGTATGTCTTCGTTACGGAAAGGTTGTTGGAACTTCATTGCAGCACGTTCTAAAAGCTGCAGCACCAACAATCAACACAGGTATTGTGTCAACTGTCACTACACAAGATGCAGCAGGTGCGGCCCTTGTTAAAAAGTACAAGGATCAACTAACAGGAAAGCTCGATGTGAAAATCGGTCAAGTATCTGGCGTATTCCCACGTGGTGGAACTCCAGCAGTTGAACGTTCAGGTGAAAACCCAATGGGTATTTACATTGCTGACCTGTTGCGCGCTAAGTACAAGACAGACTTTGCAATCTCAAATGGTGGTGGTATCCGCGATACATTCCCTGCAAAGACTTACATTCCTGCAAACACAGCACTAGTTCGTACTGGTACTGGTGCGTTGGATGTAACACTTGGTGATGCGCTTACTGTTTACCCATTCGGTAACCAGGTTGCAACAACGGTTGTAACAGGAGCAAATCTTTGGAAGGCGTTAGAAAACGGAGTTGGTGGAAACTATCCAGCCGATGGTCGTTTCCCACAAGTTTCAGGTCTTAAGTTCTCATTTGATTCATCAAAGCCAATTGGAAGCAGAATTGTTTCTGTTACTAAGTTGGACGGAACTGCAATTGCTAAGGATGCAACTGAGTACACACTTACAACTCTTGACTACATCATTTATGGTGGAGATGGATATGTCGATGTGTTCTCACCAGCAAAGGCCAAGGTTTACGGCGCGCTACTAGATATTTTTGTAGATGCACTAAAGGCTGACATGGCTGCCGGAAAGGTCACCCAAGTTCCGGCACTCGACGGGCGTGTAAAAAAGGTTGGCTAATAGATAAGTAATCACACGAAGGGCGTCCGATGATTCGGGCGCTCTTTGTTTTGCGCCTGAAAAGCCTTGATTTATAAGGGTTTTAGGGCATTTGGGTGCTACATAAAAAGCGGGTACTATTGCACTTCACAAATAAATAAGCGTGCGTAGCTCAACGGATAGAGCATCTGACTACGGATCAGAAGGTTAGGGGTTCGAATCCCT
>Ga0209191_1001484_pt1 | contig 15501 bp, 25 predicted proteins | sample S_130626_EF_Meta_FD_187320 | JGI IMG/M metagenome (GOLD analysis project Ga0209191, IMG submission 187320) | Freshwater microbial communities from Lake Simoncouche, Canada to study carbon cycling - S_130626_EF_MetaG (SPAdes) (version 2) | ecosystem: Environmental > Aquatic > Freshwater > Lake ...
GTAGTATTGCGTGAATGAAATATATTACCAATCACCGCAAGATAAACCCCAATTTATGAGGTCTATCCTACTACAAAAGGTAATTACTTCATATTCTTCAAGATAGATTCCAACATATCAATAGATATTTTATCCTGTTTGGTTTTTACAGGTTTTTTCTTAAGATATTCCAACGACTCAATCATCTCTTGTTTCTTATCCATAGGTTTAAGTGGAGAGTTCGGAACGTTGAGTGGTTTTTTAACAACTTCCATAGGTTTATCTTTGTAGATTATGGTTGTGGATTCACCAACCATAGCGAGAATGTCCTGAGCGGTTTTCTCCACTACGGATTTAATCAATTTCTTATATTCCTTCTTGGTTAATTTTATTGTTTTCATACTTCAAAGATATTAATTATTGTTCAATAATTTTAATAGTTCCAATCTCTACTCTATAAGGAAATGAAAAGACATCAAAGAATTGTTTAACATCATCTTTAACATAAGTTCTGATGTATTGGTTTCTTCTTCTTGATGACCACATATAGTATTTCACATAACTCCATTCTTGAGCTGATGTCCAATATTTGTCTGACACTTCAACGTTAATCTTCAGACATTTATTCCAAGTCCATCTGTCATCATTGAATTTAATCCCGGTTACCCTATATTTAAACTGAAACCATAGTTCTCTTTCAACCATTCCTTTAACAGGTAATTTTTTAAGACATTTTTTAATAATTGCGATGTGATGTATATCTTCCATAGTGTATTATTTAGACAACAAAGATACAAAATTAAAACTATTCCACCAAATAATATATTTATAGTTATGAACTTACAAGAAAACATACAAAGAATAAGAGAGATGATGATTTCGGAAGAGATGGTTCAATCTGATGCGTGGAAATCAATTAAGAAAACATTAGATATTCTTAAGGAAAAAAAGAAAGTATTAATCTTAAGTTGTTCCAATAGATATAATTGGGATGATAAAAACCTTGACATACCAAAATCAAAAATGATTGCAATGTATCTTAACGATGAGTTAAAAGATTCAGTGTTAATTGATGTCTCTGAACTTAACATTGTTCCTTGTGAGGGGAATGTATCAAGAAAAGATGGAAATAGTTGTGGATTACTTAAAGCGATGCTCAAAGATAAGAAAAAGAATCCATCCGGAGACCATAGATGTTGGGCAAGTTATAACAATCCAAAGGATGAGTTATGGAAGATATCCAAAGAGTTATTTGAGTCAGATGCTGTTATATTCTTTAGTTCAATTAGATGGGGACAAACCAATATGTTCTACCAAAACTTAATTGAGCGATTGACTTGGATTGAGAACAGACATAATACATTAGGGGAATCAAATCTTGTTAAAGATATTGAGACCGGATTCATTTGTGTTGGTCAGAATTGGAATGGTGAGAACGTAACTGAAATACAAAAAGATGTTCATAAGTTCTACGGATTCAAACCAAACGATGACTTGTATTGGAATTGGCAATACACCAAAGATGTGAATGATGAAACCCAAAAATCATATAAGGATTCACACAAGAAATTTATCAAAGATACTAAATTACCTGAAGATAAATAATGAACCTACACGAAGACATACATAGAATCAAACAGATGATGGGATTGATAACCGAACAGACAAGAGTTTTAGGTCGTGTTTTAGGTCCGGTTGGTAAACAACCAATATCAAACCCTGATTTGGACTTGGTTCACGGAATTTTGGGTTCCAAGAGAATTCAAGATGATTTTACTGAAAGGGTGACACAATCATTAAAAGATTGGAACAATAAAGGTTATAAAACAGATGTAACTAACATTAAAATAAAAACATATATACAGGGTAATGACATAATTACAGAAAGTTCTTGTGACATTGTGGAATCAATGGATGGTAATTCGTATAATGAATTCACAACAAGAGGTAGTATTGGTGATGATTTTGATACAAGACACGATGGTCAAATTGATGGACTTGTTGATAGGTTAACACAATATTATGGTGGGAACGCTAAACAGGTGGGAAAACCATTTGTTATAAGTTTTAACTTTAATGGGACCAATGTTTCATATAAACAAAGTTTTTTTGTTGTAAGTAGTGATTCCGGAGAAGAACCTAAAACCAAAACAACAATAAAAGGAACCGACATCGGTGATTTGAGAACTAAATTAAAGGAACAAACACGGAATATTTCAATAGACCTAAATAGTGTTACAATTAATATGGATGAATATAAAATATCATTCAATTCAGGTAATGAACAAATACAAATAATGTCATTAATTTTTGATGATAAAGGACAAATGAGTGACAGATTGGTTATGATAAAAAGTAAAAACCCAACAATGAGGATTATAGAACAAGGTAAAGATAGTAATATTGATTGGGTTGTTGTAATAATTTAGAATATGAACTTACACGAAAACATACATAGGATAAAACAAATGATGGGGGTAATCAATGAAGGGTTACACGATACATCTTGGGAAAATGATAAAGGGGATAAGATTACACTTATGGATTTATTAGATGCTACAGAAGATATTCCTGTAAGTGATATATCAGTGGAAGAATTAAAACCACATTTACTATCGTGGGATGGGGATGAAGATGAGGTTAAAAAAATAGATAGTGCGGACTTACAATACCCTATATTAATCTTTGTTAATGACGATGGGGAGTTTATAACAATAATAGATGGACATCATAGGGCACAGAAAGCTGCAAGACAAGAATTAGAAACAATCAGAGCGAAAGTAATACCAATTAATTCCTTACCAAAACATATTAAATTAGTGTTTAAACATATGATGAGTGAGGGTAAAGATGCTTACGTTTCAAGAGCTCGTTCTGACCAAGAGTATGAAGAGGAATATCCAAAGTGGAAAAAAAGTATAATTAAGATTTTAGAGTCAGAAATAGATTCAATGGCAGAAATTAATGATGGTAAGATAATAGTTTTACTTAATCGGAAGAACCTTGACAAAAATCTAATTAAATATGATAAAATAAATGAGAGATTATGGTATGATTATTCCTTACAAGAAAATTTAGAAGGTTATATACCAAACGGTTATTTATCAAGACATTTTAAATACGGGCTTCAGGACTTCTTTAAAAAACATTTCCCGGACTATGGTGTTAGAGAATTAACGGCAGCAAGTTTAGTAAGTTACTAATGAAATTAATAGAGACCATAAAGAGTATAATCAACGAGAACAAGGTTGCGGATATAATCCAAGAAATGGGGTTATACCAATCCATTCGTTATTTTGGGGGATATGATAATCTTACAAAAATGATGGGGGATTATGTGTTTTCAAATGAAGAAATGATTGATTTTATTAATGATGCGGTAAAACATTTGGCCGAAGAACGTAACTCAACCGGGATATCTACGTATGAATTAAATATGAATGCTATTCCATATGGTTCTCCTGATGATGAGTTACATCAAATTGAGTATTTCCATTCGGACTTTGTTACCATAGATGTTTATGATGGTGAAGATTATGAAAGACACAAAAGTAGTTTTACTGAACGATATACAGATTTAGATAATAATACATTAGATGAGGTTTTCTTGTTTATGGTTGAAGCATTAAAATACTACAAATAAGATATGAATTTAAACGAGAACATACAGAGAATCCATCAGATGATGGGTATAGTGAGTGAAGATGTGAGTCCAAACACTGCTAAAAAAATGGTTGATACCTTAGGTATCGGAGGTGCTATTCAATATTACGGGGGTTATAATAACTTTAAAGAACATCTAAATTTTGTTTATGATAGGAAGAGTGGTAAATGGGTACACGCGAGTGAATTACAGACCAATCCTCCTGTTGATTTAAATACTATTATAACAAGAGAAGATAAGATTGAGTTTATTAAGGATACAATTTTTACTCAATACTATGGAGAGTATAGTTATGGAGATGAAGGTTGGGGCGAGGATGATTATTCTGTGTTAGAGAGTACAGAAACTTATGAAAAAGTAGCATTTACATACTATACTGATGAATTAAATGTAACAACATTTTATAGAGATGAGAATGGTGAATTTTCACCTCAAACCGAAAATGATGACCAAGAAGAAACAATTAAATATGAGGATTTGCCTGACGGTATGCTTGATAAAGCATTTAAGTTTATAGCTAAAAGAATTTAATTATGAATTTACGACACGACATAAAAAGAATATTAAGGGAAGAAACAAATAAAGATTTAACTTTGGTAATGGAAATGTTATTAGAGGAATTTGTTAATGACCACAAAGACATTCTTTGTAAGGTTGAGGTTAAGCACCCGGACAAGAGAACCAAACTACCACATTCGGATAATGTTTATGAGAATTACAGAGCAACATTTTATTTAATTGGTGGGTATGGGAGTGATAATTGGCCTGCAACACAATCAGTAAGACGTATGTTTGATGATTTAATGAATGAAGCGTGGGATTTGATATATAACTACACCGGACAGAAATTAGATATGTTTACCAAACACGTAAATAGTTGTGACGATATTATAAAAGAGAGTAAAGATAATAGTATTTCTGATATGATAAAAACTTTGGGGGTTCTTGATGCCATTAAGTATTTCGGGAATTACTATACGATTGAGCCATACCTAAAAGTGGTTGATAAGGTTAATTTTATTAAAGAAAAGGTTGCTGAATTGGGTGATGGTGGTGGTTTTGGTCTTGTGGAAATAGATGAGGAACCAATTCATTATGGTGAGGATGAAAATGAATTAAGACAAATAGAATACTTAGGTAAAAATGGTGTCACTGTAGCTGTTTATGATGCTGATATTGAACATATGGATGAATTTAATGTTATGTATGAAAGTTTATCTGTGGAAATAATTGAGCAGTTGGTTGAGATATTATTAAACCACTAAGATATGAATTTACAAGATACCATAAGAAGAATATTAAGAGAGGAAACCTATTCTCCGGCGAGTGATGAATATACTCCGGGAGAATACATTGTTCATAAATCAAATCCTGCGTGGAGGGAGAACATAGGACTTACCGGGTTACAAATATCGGTGGGGGATTGTTACCAATCACACGTCGGTGGTGATGTTGATTGTAAGGAATCCATATTTGCAACAGATTCATTAGATAAAAAACAAATGTTTGATTCTACTTATGATGATGACATTTGGATTATCAATACGGAATGTGCAGGGGTTACTTGGTATAAAGACAGACATTTTGATGATGGTGACTACAAACATCATATAGTAACATTTGAGAACATATCACCGGACTGTCTTAGATTATTACATAAAGGAACCGGGAAGAGTTATTAATATAAGTCCTAAACCTTATAAACATACAATATAAGTCAGGAACCTTATAAACGGGGGATTAATCAATATGATATTTAGTGATATGATATCTACCACACTTATTACAATGCCAAGTAGTATAGACAACTTTTTCAACGTATAGATTATATCTTTCCATAAACCAAGGGATAAAGATATTATTTATAACATCACCACTTGTAACACCAAATATAGATACTAATTGACTTGATATCTCCTCAGATAATTCAACTATTCCATTATCACGATTAAATGAGAAAGACATATCATCACCACTATCTTTATAGATAATAAATCTAGGACCAACGGAATACTTCCTTAAGTCACCATAGCTCATATCCAACCATTTGGTTACGACATTTTTTATTTTACTCTCTGTGATTATTACTTTCATATTTGTTCTACTCTGTGACATTTCTTGGCTCTGAACCCAAACTTTTTATTACCCCAATCTAATAACAACTCACCAACCTCATCATTATCAAATCCGAACATACTACGGATAAAGTCCCATATTTCATCTAAAACATATAATCTTTTTGTTCTACTAATATAAGATAACTTAAACATACCCTTATCGGATACAAATATTTCTTCGTGTCCGGGGAATGTAATTTTTTTTAAGTCAGGATAATCGTCCTCAATCATATTAATGGCGAGACGGATTCGTTTGTTCTCTGTGATTATTATTCTCATATGAATATTATTTTCTTAGCATTCATACCGAACTTAGTATTTAACAGACCCAACAATTCACTACCCCAATTACGTATTGGTCCCAAGTAACTCTCAAGTTCTTCCACAAATAGTTCATAAAAGATAATGGTATCAAATTGTGGGTTGGTAATATCGGGATGTTCCATACATATCTCAGGTAACTCGCCTGTGAGTTCTTCACCATAGTCACCGTTATTATCATAGTTCTCACTATCGATTAGTTTAAAAAGGTAGTCATCGTGTTCACTACCGGGAAGTGTAAAACCAACGGCATATATATCACAACATACACCCCAACCACAGTTAAAGTCGGCCCAAGTATAATCGACATCATTAAACCCGTCAAACAAATGTTCGAGGGATTTATTAAGAAGGTTATACATTCTATTTTCGGTGATTACTATTTTCATATCAATATAAATATCTAACAAAGATAAAACATTCCTATTGATTACGTGGGGGAATTATATATAATTAGAGTATGAAAGAATTAATAATTAAAATACCAAAAGGGTATATGAATGTGGGAATATCTACTAGCAATAAATTAATTGCTGACACAAACGATAGTAGTAATTGGGATGAAATTTATTTTCCCTTACCAAAGGGTGAATGGGATATAGAAAACATAGATATTCAAACAAACATAATAAAACTAATAAAAAACAAATAACACTATGGAATTAATAGAATCGTTACAGTGGAGATATGCCACCAAGAAAATGAATGGGGAGAAAATCCCACAGGATAAATTAGAAAGAATCTTAGAGGCAACAAGATTGGCTCCGAGTTCATATGGGTTAACACCGTATCAGGTAGTCGTGGTGGAGGACCAAGAATTAAAGGAACGATTAGTAGGAGCGTGTTACGGACAAACTCAATTAAAGGATTCATCAGCTGTATTGGTATTCGCTGTGTGGGACGAGATTACTGAATGGGCGGTGGAGAATTATATTAATGATATTGCTACTAAAAGAAATATCCCGGTAGAAGTATTAAATGATTTCAAAGGAATGATGATTGGTACAATATCTAATATGGATGAAGAACAAAAAACTATATGGGCTCAGAAACAAGCGTATATAGGATTAGGTTTCTCATTAGTTGCATCAGCACTCGAAGAAGTAGATTCAACTCCAATGGAGGGATTCTTACCTAATAAAGTAGATGAGGTATTAGGATTAAGAGAATTAGGATTAAAGTCCACAGTTGTTCTTACATTAGGATATAGAGATACAGAAGGAGATTCACTATCTACTATGAAGAAAGTAAGGAGAGACAATCTATTCATCAGAAAATAATATAACAACCCTCGCTATAATGGTGGGGGTTTTTTATTATAAGATAAAATACTAAACGATAAATCTATTCGTTCATAGTCCTACGTTTCACTCCGGAATTCACTCATAGTTTCATCCTTTACTATTTTCTGTATATTATAGTATACAAAAACCCACAATATACCACATAATGTATATTATAATATATATCGTATCATTTTCGTATATTATCGTATCAATACGTATATGTATAAGAAATCCATTTATTTATACATAAGAACTTTCATCTGTATAAAAAACTCAATAATTTATACATATACCCTATAAGGTATAAAACAATTAATCCTATTTAGATTATACCCCATCAGGTATACATTTTACTATCAATAGTCAATAGTAAACAATTCCCCCCGTTATACCGGGGAACAGAGTTCCCCCTCTTAAGATGGGGACAAATGTTGACACATTAAGTTATCCGGTATGGTGTTCATTTAAAGTGTATGTTCATTGGTAATGAACAAGGGAATGAGATGAACATTAACAGGATATTCAGTAAGTTATCTTTTGTATCATTCTTGTGAGTTTTAAACTGACTACACTGATACAAAACATAACTTTTAATGGTGTTTTGTGTCTTTATGGTGTCCCATATATGGATGATTGAGTTCGTGTCCTGACCGACACGTAGGGAGTCCATTAGGGGTTAATTATACCCCACTAAAGTGGTCGTTGAAGATACCTTTCTAACACCTAACGGTTCCCACGCATCATATACCATTACTAACATAATTTACTGGGAAACGTATATAGTAAAATAATTGGTCCTCAGAGTACCTACAGAGGGAAAAAATTGACTTCTTACTATTCTAAACGACATATTCGGTGGTAAAAAGTGGTAGTCAATGGTAATTTGTATACGTTAAAAGGGGGGAAAGGGATTATCCCCATCGTCGAGTAGACCTGACATTTTGTCAAAAACAAGAATTTTAACATAAAAAGTTATTAACAATTCCCCCTGACAGGGTTGATAAGTGGATTGTTGATAACTATATTTATAAAAAGTTATTAACATTTATGGTACCAAAACAATACTTAACCGGATTTACCCCTACTGTCAGAGTGTCAGGGACCACATATATTGTAGATTATGAGGTGGGGGAGTGTGTATATACCTATCAGAGAATAGGTAAGAGAGTAAAACAGGAAGTCCTTCAACTTATCAAATGTGATATGTGGAAGGTGATTACCCTAATAGATGGAGAGTCCCCACTTAGTGAGGGGGATTATAGGGATTTAAATATGGAGATACGGAATCATTCCCTATCTTATGTGACCAAGTTTATTTCTCAAAGGGGTTAACACTAAAAATATGTTTGGTCCACCACTTAACAAACCGGTTATTCGGGGAAAGTCGGGGGATAAGAAACTTCTCAATAGAGAATACAATAACAATTAGTATAGTGAATATCCCCAATATGGTTAGGAATGTAGTTAGGTTCTCAGATGAGAATGGGTTTAACCCGGATTTAAAGTCATTCATAGTTTAAGTTATTAAGGTTTACCGGCGATGAACACCGTCAAGTAACAAAGATATGAATAAATTATGACATTCTCAACAAAAGGGGGGAATCTTTACCATATTTTTTCAGAACCACGTAGGGTCAATTATCATATTCTCAGTAAAGATGGGGGATTTATATAAAAAATATAAAGCGCTGTGGAGTCCACTCTTCCACCACTCGGTTCGCCCCCTGTTGGGCTCTATACCAATTCAGTGATACAAAGGTAATAATAATAAATGACATAACCAAACATTATTTCAATATATTTATTAGTATGAAAGAAGAAACACCAAAGGATATATCCCCAATCAAAAGAAAGGGAATAGATATTGCAGTCAAAGGACTAAGAAGACCATTCCCATTCGTGGTTGGTTATGATGATGACTCCACTGACCAATATGAATCATCACACTACATTGATTTAATAATAGATATAAATAAACTGTCTGAGTATATGGGGGTTGAGATTAATCCCTATTGGGAGAAGTTTGTTCAGGATAACCCACAACATTATAAGATATACTCTATGTGGTCCTACCTAAAGTTCGATAGTGATATGTTAGATGACATTGCCAACCATCCCGGATATATATTAACCGAGGAAGTTAAGGAGACCCTAACAACAATATATGAATACCTTCCCGAAGAATATAAACTGTACTACAAATCCAACACATCCTTATTGGACCCACCACCAACTTACCAGGTTCACCTAAAGGTTAATGGATTCCTTATGACATAATGTCCTGTTGATAACTTATCCCCCATTGTTAATAACTACTTATTAAAAGTTATTAACATATGTCACTCCCTTTGGTCGGTCTCTGACACCCTGTCAGGTTGATAACTATTCATAACATTTATGTTATGTTATTTGGATATGTCGAATATACACCCTACCCCCCTATAATTACATAGGGGTTTTTTTTGACCCCTCCCCGGTAAACACCCCCCATACCCCCTCCCCTACGTCCCCGGGGGGTATCCCCCCTCCCTACCTCCCTCCTTTTTCCTTCTATATAGGGGGATAATCCCTTCTGCAATGTATGAGGGTAAAAAAAAGTTTATATGAAAATCGTTTTAAAATTTTTGGAAAAATTTTTGGGAAAATCCCCCCTGTTAAATGGGTATCCGGAAATTGTTTATGGTAATCCGGAAAATTTCCGGGTGGGTCATATCGTATATCGGAATATGAGATATGGAAAAAAAATTCTGGAAAAAAAATTGGTTATAAGGGGGGTATGTATTATCTTTGTTGTCTATGAAAAAGATATGTACAAAATGCGGTGTAGAGAAGTTGTTGTCTGATTTCAATAAACACAAGTATTCTCGGGATGGGTTCAAAACTCAATGTAGGGAATGTTCTCGTAATTATAATAAACAGTATAAAATAACCATTAGGGAATCTTTAACGGAGGTTACTTGTCGTAATTGTGGAATAACCAAACCTATATCTGAATATTACAATAGTTCATTTACAATGTGTGGTGAGTGTCAGAAAAAGGTTGTAAAAATTTACAATCTTAATAACCCTGATAAAGTTAAAAACAGTAAAAAGAAATGGAAGATTGATAATAAGGAATCACACGTAAGGAGTAGTGTTCGTTCAACTAATTCAAGACGAAAGAAAGACCCCGTTTTTCGTTTAATTGGTAATTTTCGTAGGAGAACTATGATATATTTAAAACAAATGAATTTTAAAAAGGATAGTTCAATCTTTAAAATGATTGGGTGTACTCCTGACGAGTTTAGAAAATATTTGGAGGGTAAATTTTTGGATGGTATGAGTTGGGATAACTATGGGATGTATGGTTGGCACGTTGACCACATCATTCCAATATCGTCAGCTAAGACACTTGAAGAAATTAAGAAATTAAGTCATTATACAAATTTCCAACCTTTATGGGCTAAAGACAATAGGGAGAAAAGTAATAAAATAATATGAAAATTAGTAAATTAAAGATGTTAAAGATTGGGGAGACCTTAAAGGACTTTAAATGTTTGGTTCCAAGATTTAACGAGGTTAAGAACGATAAGGTTTTATTGAAGGAGTTCTGTATGAGGAATAGAAACCCCATATGGGATTTGACCAATATTAATTATTTCAAGACGGGATTGAAGTCAGAGGGTTTGATTCAAAGTGGGGGTAAAGGAGTTGATGACCATTATATTCAACGTTCATTATGTATGGAGATTATTTTTAATAATTTAAATGAGAATCCGGATATGGATGTTGAGGGGTTTATTGATATACTTCGGATATATTCTTCTACTGTATTATTGAGTGAGAAAGAACATAGGGACATTACGGTATATACAAAGAATAAGGGTGTTATGAACTATATGGTTTATGATGAGATTGGTATAAGGGTTAAAGGTCTTAGTGACATTATTGATTCTACCCCCGCTTTTGTTTAATTGTGGGGTTTGTGGACCCGGACTCGTTTCACTCGTATTCAAATCCCCCCGCCCCCTTTTTTTGGGTATTGATATATTTATAATAAAACAATATTATGAATAGAAGTTTTAGTAAGATTAGACATATTCAGGAATCCAATATTAAATTGGAGAAAAGAATATTAAATGAAGAATTTGATGATTTTGATTTTAGAGGTTTTCTTAAAGATGGTGAAACATTAAGTAGAGATAAAATGCCCGATTTGATTAATGCAATGCAATCTACTTTGGACCGTTTTTATGAAAAACATAAAGAGGTTATTGATAGACATTATTATTTGAAAAATAAAGATGAGCAACACGAGTTTGCAAAAAATCCGAAGTTTAGTTTATCAGTTATAAATAAATCAACTAATCCTCAAATACTTGCTAAAGTTAAATGGCCATTTGAATATAATGGTAACAATAATAAGAATGGTTATATTACGATGCACGTAGGTGGGAAAAAACAATTCCCTGAATGGTTAAACACCCCTAATGTTGAGGAAATTAGTCGGGAGATTATTTCTAATAAATTATTATCAAACACTTCATTCCCTAATGATTAAATATACTACCCCCTCTTAATGAAGGGGTTTTTTTATGTTATTCCGGACCCGAACTCCCTCCGGTCGATTTCAAATCCCCCCACCCCCTTTTTTTGGAAGATTGATATATTTATATATAAAATATTATTATGAAAAAAGTTATAAGATTATCTGAATCCGATTTGGTGAGAGTAGTTAAAAGAATAATTAAAGAAGGGGGTGGGAGTGAACTTGGACTTCCCCATCCAAATAAAACTGTGTATAAAGAATTGTTTCATAAAAAACTATCGGAGGCAATGTCTGAAGTTGGTACAGATGCAGAACATATATATTGGAGTCTAGGTTTAAAACTTGATGAAATTATGGAGAATTGGAGATATGAATCGGGTGAAGGTGGAAAACACACTTGGGGGGATGACGACTATTAAATAAATTATATAAAACAATATTATGGAACTTAATAGATTTAAACAATTATTGGAATCAACAATGGGAGATGTTAAGCCGTTGATAACTGAAACGGATAAAGAAAAAATAACAAGAGGAATACTTCAAGGACGACAACCTAGACCCCAATATATTGAATATGGTGGGGAAAACCAAACCTCACCCTTTGATTCCGACGAGAATATTTCTTACGATATTAAATCGGTAGAATGTGATGGGAATGAAATGGGTGGTAACGTATATATTGATGAAGATGATACAATTGTAATAAGATATTGTAAAGGTGATAGTAAGAAACTTGACTATCTAAAAAGAAAAGGTAAGATGGAACTTTATTCAAAACACGGATTATCATAATTAATTAACCCCACTTTAATGAGTGGGTTTTTTTATGCCTTTCCCGAACCGGACTCCCTTCGGTCGTTCTCAAATCCCCCCGCCCCCTTTTTTTTTGAAAAAAAATTTGATTTATTAAAATGTTTATATTATCTTTGTGGTATAATTAGAAAGTCAGTATAGTTTTAGACCCGACTATATCACACGGCATATCAGGGTTAATTTAAAAAAGTTAAATGAACACATTACAAAACACCGAAACAGGAACTATTCTTTCTCCTGCCGAGAATAACAACAAGGTTGTTATGTCTGGAAAAGTGAACACATTACCGGAATTAACTAAAAATGCGGTAAACAAATTAATTTCTACAACAAACTTTCAATTTTTTGAAGGTAAAACCGGGAAACATTATCTAATTTATATAGATGAAAGTCCGTCGTCACAAATTCCTGCTGGTGCCATCGAAATAGGGTGGGGTGAAGGTAAAAAATACAATCCAAAACCAATTTATCAAAGACCTAGTGGTCAACATTCTACCAAAATACAAAAAAGTATTTTATTGGATTTCTTATGTGGAGAAAGAATTGGAACTTTAGTGTTTTACAAAGAAAACAGAACATCATCTGAAGATGTTGTTGATGGAGTTCAAAGAGGAACTATCATTTACAACTTCTTAACCAATAATTTAATATTACAGGGTAACCAAGCTTCAAAATTTTGGGCATATTGGTTTCACGAAATTGTTAAAGGAGCATCTCAAATACATACACCTTCTTTATCTAATGATTGTATTAAATTACTTAATTCAATTATTAATAATAAATCAATTCCTGCGGTTAAATTTGAAAATTTACCAATGAACATCAAACAAGAGATAAGACAATTAACGGTGGATTACAAAAACATCACAGCAGTTAAGTTTTGGTGTTTGGAAGACCAAGAAATCATTAGTTTTGATAATCCTGACTACGATGAATCAAAAGTTATTGAAATGATTCGTTTTAAGTTCAATAAATTGAACCTTCAACAAAAACCGGTTCAACCAATTCACTTAATTTGGGGGTCATCTTCTATATTTAACAGTATTTCAAGAAGTTATGTCCAATCAAACCCACATTTTTTATCATTACTTGGGTATGGATTAGAAGGTAAAGAAGATAAAGACGAACAAAAATTAAGAACAATCAATGAAATCATAGTTCGTGGTATGTTGAACTTTGATAAACAACTAAAATGGGGTTTAGGTGCAACAAAATTCTCTGAAAATCTATTGGACGGTGTTTATGAAGACCCAAAATACGCATCAAAATCAAAATTATTTATGGAAACTTTCCTACCTAAAAGATTAGGTAAGGTTTTTACCGAAGAATTTGTGGATAATAATAGTAATATTAGACGAATTGAAATTGCAAAAGAATTAGTTGGTGAAAAACAAAGAACTGTAATTCAAAGAGTATTCTTTTTGGGATTAATGACATTCTCAAACTATATTATGGAAAATAAATTGACTTCCAAATATTTTTCAGGAGAAAATCCGACAACTAGATTATTTAACTTTGTTGAATTACTGTCTAAAGTAACCGCAACACTTTCATTAATCTCTTTGGATAAAGAAAATTGGACTAATAGTGATGCTAAACCAATTTTACGTAAATATGAATTAATTGATATGTATAATCAAAACGATAAATTATTCTACGACTATATTAGATTAGTAAGAAACGCTAGAAGCGATGATGGAGTTGTTTTAGATATCATCCAACAAGTTGTTGAAATGGTTGACAATCAAATAGTATAATAATATTAACCCCCACTTGATTGTGGGGTTTTTTATTTGGAATTAATTTATTATACTTAAGAAAAAAGTGTTATGGAAACAGAAGATGATTATAGTTACAATAATGTAATTAACCGATATGAGGAAATCGGTAATAGAATTATTCCACCGGAACCCACCTTTAATGACCATCCGGATGATAAGGAGATTGTTATTCCTTCAACATTCAAGGATGTTGTTGTAAAGATGTGTCCCGAGATTAAGGATATTGTTTCAGTTGGGTATAGAGAACAATCTATGTATGACCCTACAACATTTAATCCGATATATAAGTATTTGGTTGGTGTTGATTTATATTTTGATGACCACAATGGTATGAAGAAAAGTAAGAATGAATACGGTAAGGAGATTGGGGATTATTTTAGAATGACTTACGGAAGTGAGATGGAATTTGTATCCTTTCACGTTCAGTCATTTATATTTCCCCCCGAGAAGACAACTAAAGATAAGTTCTTTGAGTTGTTTGGTAAGGTGTAACCCCACCCGAACTCCCTTCGGTCGATTTTCAATCCCCCCGCCCCTTTTTTTAAAAGTTAAGTATTTATAATTAAAATAATATGAATACAACAGAACAAGAGCTTAAAGAAATACTTGATTATCAAATTGAGACAATAATAAAAAATGGGACAACATATGAATTTCAAATTATTGACTCACCATCAATTATTATTGATGGGAAAAGTTTTTTAGCTTACACGCATACCATACATAGAATTAGGGAACATCAATTAACCTCAAAATTTAATTCTATTAGAGAAGAATTTGAGAATAGAGATGAATACGAAATGGTTGATTTAATATTAACATCTATGGAATTTATTTTATCATTCTTGGAGGAACATAAAGGGGAAAGGGTATTCATTATGGCTGATTCGGGTTCAAATCAAGTTGGTCCATTTATGAGAAGCAAAACTATTAGAGTAATAGTGGTTTAATACCCCGGATTTAATTAAGTTGTTTTTTTTTTATATCTTTCCCGACCCGGACTCCCTCC
>Ga0209191_1001493_pt1 | contig 15455 bp, 10 predicted proteins | sample S_130626_EF_Meta_FD_187320 | JGI IMG/M metagenome (GOLD analysis project Ga0209191, IMG submission 187320) | Freshwater microbial communities from Lake Simoncouche, Canada to study carbon cycling - S_130626_EF_MetaG (SPAdes) (version 2) | ecosystem: Environmental > Aquatic > Freshwater > Lake ...
TTTATTCCTGTGATAGGCATTTGGTTTAGTGTGGGCAAACCAGACTGGCCCGGTAAACATTGTGTGAGTTTTGTTATAGAACCCACAGATCAAGTGTATGTGGCCTATGCTAACACCAAAGGCTTGAAACCGAATGTTGTATTAAATCCAATAGCATTAGACAGGCTTACTGTGGAAGGTCAGCAGGATGTAGCAGAGAATTTTGCTGATGGTAAAGGCCCAGGACGTGCTGGAGATAGTCAACGTCACGGTATACCCAAAGGTGCCACCATGGCTGAGTTAGAAAAAGCCAGTCATGCTGGTGGCCGCAAAGGACAACTGGCACGTTGGCAATTAAACATGCGCCGTGGTCGAAAGCATGCCAATGAAGGCGTTGTGGCTGAAGGCGGTTGGGCAAGTACAGCAACACAGAACACAGTAATTACTCCTAAGATTGTGTCAGAGCTTGTTAATAATCTAGGCATATTTGCACACGAGTATAATTTTTGGCAAGCGCAACTAGGCCTAGATACAGAAATTAAAATGGGAAGACCCAAGGGTTCCGGTACGTATTATGAACGTGATTTAAAACAAGATCCAGAACGTGAGTATGGTGATGTTGATGTAGAATGCTTTATCCATAGTAGACCAGATGTAGGCAGTGCGGCACGTATTGCTGAATATCGTAATGCTATTTTAGAATTTACAAAAAGCAACAACAGTTACAGCACAGACAACGGTACCAACGTTATTATGGACACCAGTGCTGGTCCTGCACAAGTTGACTTAATATTCACGTTCCATGAACATGCCCATTGGAGCCCTGCACTAAGTCCAGAATACAGAGTAAAAGGCGTTATCAGTTCTAGTTTAACCAGCAGTCTTGCAGAAGTATTAAATCTAAGTTTTAGCACACAAGGCCTGCAAGTCAAGACACGAAATGGACAACCAGTCAGCTTCCGTCAAAGCAAAGACACCAAGCTTCAAACAGTAAGTCTAAGCCCCGAAACTTGGGCAGTAGACATTTATAAATTCTACTACTCATTGGCCAATGGCAATATTCCAAAAAATATTCCAGCAGACTTGAAAACTCACAGCGGGCTCAAAGATGAACAGCGACTAAGTGACATTGTAATGTCTATCAGATCATTGGCTTCTGCATTAAATTCAGCAGGATTATTGGGTCGTGGTGCATTATCGCAAGTTGCTGACCAGCAGGACTTGATGCGCCAGGTTGCACAAGTATATGATAAAAAGCTTACTGCGGCCGAAGGCTCAAGCAAGTTTGACAAGGCAGCAACACCAGCGGCCCAAGCAAAAGCAGATAAAACTCGATTAATGTTGGCAAAATATCGAAATGAAATAAGCAAATTGTTATTGAATTGAACCAACAAAAAGAAATCATAATAACTAAATATATGAAGCTATTTGGTCAGAACCAAATAATACTAATTAGAAAGAGAAAATGATGGAATATTTAATTGTAGCGGCCCTTGTTATTGCAATAGCCGTATTTTTACTAAAGAAAAAGTCTAGCACACCAGCCAATGTAGAAACTTCTGCACCAGTTGCTGAAACAGAACAAGTGGTTGAAGTTGCACCAGTTGTTGAAGTTGTTCCAGCAGGTACCGAAGCAACCATGGTCAAGGTACACAAAAAGGGAACCAAAGATCCAAGAGATACTGATCACAACGGTGTAACCAGTGATGAAGAAAAACGTGCGGCGGCCTTGGCCGATGCTCGTGACACAAACCACGATGGCGTAGTTGATTCTGCAGAAAAATCAGCGGCAAAAAAGAAAAAGAAAACAGCCGCAGTTGCTAAGTCACGTGCTAAAAAGACCGCAGAGTAAACCATGTTACTAAGCGAGCTATCTCCTCGAATTACCGTTAACGAAACATTACGTAAAGTTAACGGTCGTTGGGCACTTGTTAGTAAAAGTAATCCTGACAAGGTATTACAATACTATCACGGTGATGGAGATAGTCGTCCCAGTGATAAATGGATCAAAAGTGTTGAACGTAGGGTACATAGCTTTGAAAGTTTTGTCATCAATGAAGGCGGCAATGCTTTTAAAGATCCTACAACAAAAGAACATCTAACCAAGCAAGATGCAAGTACCGATGAGGTACACATAACTGTCAAGGCTTTAGAAAAACGCCTTGGCATTCCTTTATTTAAAAACTTAACCGGTAGTGCAATTTATGCCGGTAAGACTACAGGTGATGCTGATGTCAATTTGGATCCAGCAGACTTTATCACTGTTGACCAAAATGATCCACCAAAGACTACACAAAATAAGTTTCGCGAATGGTTAACTGGACAACTAAAAGCGGCAGCCTTTAGTGATCAGGATATTAAAAAAGGTGGAGATGGACTAAGTGTTAAGTCCCCTATCCCAGGTACAAATGAATTTTTACAAATAGATTTGGACATTGCAGAACCCGGCGAAGGACTGTTTAGCCGTTGGTCACGTCGCGGCGAACCCGGCAAAGCCAAAGGTGCATTCCGTCATATATTAAAGAGTGCAATTGCCCGTGCAATTAATCCAAATTGGAAATGGAGTTTTAAAAATGGCCTAGTTGATGATGCATCACAACAGACCTTAAGTAAAGATCCAGCACAAATTGCTCAGTACTTTTTTGGTAAAGCTGGTAAAGCAAGTGACCTTGACAATATTGATGCAATTCTTGCCAAACTAAAACAAACACGCCCAGACATCTACCAAGATGTAGTTGATAAAGCAAATGCTGGCATTGCCAACATGAAGTACGACTATACTTTAGGCTAAATAACTTCATGCTATTACGAGAACTTATATTAGTTGAAAAATCTTTGACTCAGGCAGAGCTTATCAAGCACGGCGGCAAATACCTTTCTGCCTTGATTGGGTTTGTCGAAGCAGGTCAACCATTACCTATTGATCCTGCATATAGAGAACAATACGGGGACACTGTGCATGTTGACCAACAAATCCTTCCTCGTCTAAAACAAGCACTAGAAAGCCCAGATATTAAATCAGCATTACCACCCAAGGTTGATTTATTAATAAATGGCGAAACTGTTGCCGCTCCTTGGGGTGTACTGTTTAAAGGTAAAGAGTTTACAAATCTTGAAGGAAAGAAAGCATACAATGCTGGCCACTTGGCCGAATTGTTTATGGGGTTAAGTGTAAGTGCCAAATTCTTTAACATAGGTAAACCAATCACAGTTGACAATATGTTAGACATGATGACTCATATAGATGATCGTATTGATGGTAAAAATTATTTGTTTACAGTTCAGCGTTTAATTTCATACCCAGAAAAAGCAAGTAAAAAAGACATGCTTTCTTTTGTTGCTCGTGTGCCAGCCAGAAGTGCTGAGGCATTTTTAGAAGAATCACGTGCTAGAAAGTTTAGTCCAGATCTAAATGCCTTATTGGCCAGTGCTGTGAAATATGTAAATGAATCTGCGTCAGTTGAGCAAAGTTGTAAAGTTGTTCGTGCAGATAAAAACAGCAATCGCATTGAAGTTGTCAGTGATGGTACAAGCGATGCAAAGTTTACCAAGGCTGATTTAACATTAAAAGTTGATGGCGAAAAAGTAAACTTGTTTAGTTTAAAAACTTTCAGCAGTGATACACTGGGACAAATTTCTGGTGTAGAATTTGATTCTGTGCGTAAATGGTTTAACACCAGCTTTGGCATTGACATCAATGCACACAAAGAACTTTTTGGATCCGACAAGTCAGCTGATGACCGTTTAAAGAGTTTGTTATACTTGTATGATACTGAAATTTTTCCAGCGGTAGAAAAACAATTAGAAGAACAAACCCCAGGAACAGAAGCTGCCATTGTAGCTAAAATTGCAAACGCCGCATTATATCATGCTCGTGGCGAAAGCATGGAAGATGTTGAAGTTGTCAAACTTGACGATAAGGTATCCTCTGGCAGTTATAAAATTTTACGGTTCAGTGATAGCCTAATAGATGCAATGGGTCAAATTGACCTAGTACCCAAGCTTATCAGCGGTGGTCAAGGCCGTACTATTCAAATTTGGGCCAAACCAAAAGATGGCAAAGATAAGGGTTCAAAACTTTGTCAATTCCGTACACAAAAAATGGGCGGCTATGTTAGAAACTTTTTTGAAACAGGTCCTTTATTAGAAGAACTTGCTAGTCTTGAATCCACAGGCGGCAAACCTAGAAAGTTAAAATAGTATTTTTAAAATACTATTAAGGTCTGGTATATTCTGTAATTGCAACCTTGACCAGACTGTCAATACTGTTAATCAGTGGAATTGCATTGCGAGTATCTTCTTTGACAGCAAGTGGTATTTCTGTACAGCCCAGTACCACTGCCTTTGCACCGCGGGCAATTAAACTATCTATTACAATCATGAACATGGCATGTGCTTGTGACATGTTGCCACTTTTGATCAAATCAATTGCGGGTTGTACCAGTGTATCAGTTTCCTCCTTGGTAGGAACAATACAGTTCCACCCAGCTTTTTCCAATCTATCTTGATATAGGCCCAGTGCAACTGTGGCCTTTGTACCCATTATTCCAATGGTTGTGTTAGTAACACCTATTTTGTGTAATGCACTTGCTACGCTGTCTACAATATGAATAATGCGTACATTGAGTTTAATTAAATCATCAAACCAAAAATGTGCAGTATTGCATGGGATAACAATTAAATCACAGCTCATGGCTTTGAGCATTGCAATGCCTTCCATTAAGAATGGCAAAGGAGCATTGTCACCTACTTGCATACTTGTACTACGATCTGGAACTTTTGGATTATTCCATAACACAAAAGGAATATGATCTTGATCGCAGGTGGCTGGAGTTTGTTGAATTAATCTGACAACATATTCAGCACTGGCAGCAGGACCCATTCCACCAAGTATGCCTAATCTTTTAATCATATGATAATTAAAAAGATTACAATTAATATTATCGCAGTTAAAACGCTTGGTAGTCTCATTTAAATTTTATTGTGTTGTTTAGTAATTTTGCCCACAGCATAGCACAATGGCTCTAACACTGCACGATATACTCGTCCCAATGTGTCTCTACGACGACCTTTTATTTCTAAATAGATATCGCTGGTTCTATGACGGGCAACGTGTTCTAGTGCTTTCTTGACCCATTGATTGGTTCGGCCTGTGCCTTGTCCATAAGCAACCAATGGCAAGAACAATGTGTGATAGCCACGTTGATAAACATCGGCTTCGGGCATGTTGGCACTATGGCGCAACCATATGGCATTACGATAACCTCCAAAACCATATTCTTCATTCATCATGGTACACACAATTTTCTTGCCGCCGCCACTTAATACGCTTACTACTTTACCAGCCGCATCTGTACAAGCATTGGCAATTTGTCCGCCTGTTTTGACAATACCGTTTTCAATTTGATAACCGGCATCGACAAATGTTTTTACAGCTTCTGCGGCTTTGATGCCTGTGAGATTCTCCAAGTCAGCCTGTCTTAGATTAGATAAAGATACCGCGGCATTGTAAATATTTTTACGGTTGTCATAGATATATTTGCTGGTTCGGTAAGCCTGCAAGCCCTCGTTTATCAGTTGATTAAAATCAAGGGTGCCACTGACATTGACATCTTCAAGTCCTATATATGCCGCAACACTTCCTGATACTCCCATAGTGAGTTTGCCATCTTTGTAAGTGGTCTGCTCTCCAAGATCAGCTTCAAAGTGATCACGTCCAACTGACACACCGGCTGATGCAGTTCCACCAACTGGACCGTATGTTACAGTAACACTGCCTTCTACACCCACGCAACTACCAATTTCTACGCCACCTTGCATTTGTTGACCGTTTTGACCAATTTCGATGACCATCTCAGCTCTGGCGCCCGACTGTGCAAACACACAACCTTCTGCATTGACTGTGGTGTCTGGACCGTATGGATTCACAACATGTCCTTCTACTGCGGCGCCTGATTCGGCTCGTACTATACAACAGGCTCCGGCTGTGACATAAGCATTGTTGCCTGTAGTGCCAACGCCAGCATAGGCTTCTTCAGTCACTGTCAAATCTACCCAGGCACGCATTTGACAACCAACATACTCGTTGCCTACTTCTGCTGTGGCTTCGGCACCCACGCTGTATGATTGTCCAACATAGACCGAAGCACCAGTTCTGCTGACTTCGGCACTGGCTGATTGATTGTATGTGGCATAAGCAGACACTTCGTAGCTGGCACTAAATCCGCCACCAGACACTGAGTCAGATTTTGATATAGTTATCTCACCGCCACTATTGTATGCCACTACTTGTTTATTGTCGGTAGGATCCTTGGCTCGTTCTGTAGCAGGCAAGAATCGAGTACTATGCACTGAGTACAATGCTCGTATCTGTGATGCTGTCAATACTGAACTGTATGCTCTAATCTGTGCCAAGTTGCCTTGAAAGTTTTCACCGGCTCCGGCGTTGTAAGCAATGCCCAATGCTGTATTGATTCTAGCACCTTTTGGAAAATTGTTATGTGTGTTGTCTAAGGCACCATCCACAAAAATCTGTGCTTGTCCTGTGGCAATGTTACGGGTAACAGCCAGTTGATGCCATCGACCATCATTGTATGATTTGGTAGATACAAACGTAGTATCGGGCTGACCCATGCCAAACACAATGCGTCCCTGTGCCATGCCAATACCCATATCAGCAACATCGCCTCCTAGTTCACCGCCCACCATCATGGGAGACTGATACCAAGGAGCATTTGGATTTCCACGACCAGAAGTTGTGTTGAACCATATGATCCAGGTCATGTTGTTGACCACTGGCATGCCTATATTGGCACGACGGACATCACCATTGAAAGAGAAATAGCCACCAACATCAGTGTTATATCCTTGAGACCCATGTGTCAAAGTAGCATTAAATCTATTATTACTGTCAGTCCATGTGTTGCCCGAAGTATAGTTAGCGGCATCCAGATTCATTACAAGACTGTTGGCTGATGTAGATTTATAGCCGCCTGTATTTGAAGTTCTAACTGAAATACTACGCACTGGCACTTGTTTCCATCTTAGCTTATCCATGTCAGCCTTGGCAGCAAGCATGTCTTTCTGTGCAGAATCGGCACTGGCCTTGGCTGAATCAGCAGGACCCTTGGCAGCAAGTAAGTCTTTGATATTGCCTTCAATGATGAAAGCGGCCGCTTTGGCAAGTTTGTTATTTTTACCTTGTAAACGAACAGGTCTTCGTCCAGCACGGACAAACACTGTGCTGTTGTATTCTTTTCGCTGTCCACCAATGTCAGCCAGCGATTGATTATCTACCCAGGCCTTGCCTGAATCATCTACTGCACCTCTAAAGTTATAGTAAGCATCAACTGGAAAGTCAACTATCCAAGTATAATCAAAAAGATCTGTATTGCCAATCCAATTGCAATTGTCATTTAACAGTTGACAATAGTTGTCTTGTTTTGGTTGATTGTTTATTGGAACTTGCATGCCTTGCCAATCAATTGTGGCAGTCCTCATGTTCCATATACGCATTAACTGTGTGTCATCATCAATAATCATAGCACAGGATTTGTCACCGCCAGTGTCATTGCCTTGGCAACGTATGACGTGATTGCCGGCGCCAATCCACATCACTTGACTGGTCATTTGATTGTAAGGGCCGCTCTTGGGCAGGTCAACTCCGTCAATACTGAACATGGCCCAGTTGTCGGCGGCATACTTAAAATTGTAATAACCATCACCTGGAAAGTTCACAGTAGTGGTCACATCAATCTGTTGTTTTTCTGTTTTGGTTGAAGTCTTGTTGGTAAACGGTTGCTTAAATGTGGTTACTTTGTCTTGCGGCCATACGCCATTGTCACGCAACCACTGACTGTAGTCGCCGTTTTGATCGCCTTGCCGCCACGACATCAAATTGGTGTTCTTTAAGTTAAAAATCTGATTGACTGCCATTGTTTTATTTTATTTTTTGATGTACAGTAGGCCGCTGGCTATGTTCATAACAGTAGGACCTAGATCAATGTCCTCGGGCTGTTCGCGCCACCCTACTGATATTTGGCCAATAAACATACCCGGCTCTGCAGGCACACTGATGCGACACATATAATTAATTCCGCGTTCTTTGTATACAAAACCTAAAAAGCTTTGCGGTTTCAAATAAGGACTGCAAGGAATTTTACCAGCCATTAGACTAATAACGTCATTGTTGTTATCATAGTTTTTAGTTAGTAAACCTACATCAGTGCCGTATAAGTTTTTTTCCTGGCCGCCTTTACGAGTAGTAAAGTAAACTAATTTTCTAGTATTTAATAATGTGTTAACTTCAAATATGGTCACTAATTCAGCATTACTATTTTTTAATATAAAACTAGCGGCTTTTTCATACTCGCCGTTCATGTGAGGTAGTGCTTGTTGGGCACGATAACTGGCCATGAAGTTGTCTTTTTCCGTGTACAAAAACCAACCGCCAAAGCCCAATATGCTCAGCAGAATAACTGCAAATAGGCGAAAAGGACTTTCACCTATCCAGGTCAATAAACCAAGCAGTAATTCTTTAGCCTTGTCCATCCGCGGTTACCTCTTTGTCACACACAAATGCTGTCACTGCTACGTTACCATGTACATGGCTTGCTGTGCGAATCATATCCATTAATGGATCAACTGCAATCAACAATACTAATACAGCTTCGCTTGGTAGTTTTAGTAAATCACAAACAACTGCCACGGTGGCAACTGTAAGAATACCTGTTGTACCTGCACTGGCTAAACCTGCTAAGATACTGCCAAATAACACAACCAATAAACCAGCAATGCCAAGTGGTGTATCATAGATATTGGCGATGAATACTGTGGCAATGGCATAGTAAACAATGCTACCAATGCGGTTAACTGTAAAGCTTAGTGGCACAGTTAGTTCAACCCCACCCTTGTCAAACTTTAACTTGTGTAGTGCTTCTTGTGCGTAGGGAATACAAGCCAAACTGCTACGTGAACTAACAGCAACAATTAGCGTTTCTTTAGTTTCACGAAAGACTGTCATTAAACTTAGTCCACTACGCATCCAAATTACTACAGTACCTGCGGCAATTATTAAGAAACCGCCAATGGCCTGTTGCATTACAAAATCAAACATGGTTAAGAAAATACCTACACCTACTTTGCCTACCTGTGCAGAAATCATTGCTAATAATGCAACGGGTAGGAAATAATTTAAGAATTTAAAAATACTAATGCTGGCCTGTTGAACACTCTTTAGTACTTCAACTAACATGCGCTGGCCGTCCGTTTTCAAGTGTCCAAGTGCAACACCAAAGATCAAACAGAAGATAACAATCTTCAAACTTTCGCCGTTGTTTAGTGTGTTGAAAATGTTTTCTGGAATAAACTTTTCTGCCATTTTGCCAGCACTAACTGGAGCCGCTGTGGGCATTGGTTCATGCAGGGTAATGTTTAGGTCAGTGCCTGTGTCTTTGTTGTTGACCAGTACACCAAGTTGTGTTTTCTTTTCTGGTGTCATTTCTGTGCCAGTGATAAGAACTGTACCAACACCAATTACTGCGGCAATAAACATACTGCTGACAAAACCTATAATAATTCTACGAATTAAAGTCTGACTACCTTCTTTTTGTAGTAGACCAATAATACCAACTAGAATAGTTGCCAACAAGAATGGCAGTACAACTACCTTTAACAAACTAATATAGATGCTACCAATGCTTTCAAAGTTTACGCTAAATTCTGGAAGATAAACTCCGCCAAGAATACCTAATACAATTGATCCTAAAATGGTCCAAGGACTAGTTAGGAATGTTTTTAAATGTGATGTTGTTATCATAATGTGTCCTTATTTCTTTTCAGCTTTGTAGCGATCCATTAACTTTTTTGTGTCAATGTTGTTGTATTCATTCTTAATAACGTAGTTAACAATGCTCAACAGTTGAATTGCTTTTGGGTTTACTGCTACTGCAATGTAATCCACACTGTCAGCAATGGTAATAGTCTTGGTGCTAATTGCCGCATCTGGCTTTTCAAAACTGATTTTCTTAATTTCAAATTCATCACGATAAGCAGCCGCAATGTCACCACGTGTAACTTTGTCAATGATCACATCCCATTTGTCTTCAGGAAGGAATGTAGCATTGGGGAAGTTAATACGAGCAAAGGTGTCATAACTTGAATTGCGGATAAAACTGATCTTGCCATTGAAATCTCTAATCACTTGATAAGTTTCTTTGCCTTGGCTGTTTTGACTTAGCCATAGTCGATTAACAATCAAACTTTGACGTAATTTAACATAAGGATCGCTGAATCTAACAACTTGTAGTCGTGGTCCAGTTACTGACAGTTTGCTAACAGCAATATCTGCTTTACCGTCTCGAACCTGCTCTACAACTTCAGCAAAACTTTCTGCGTCACGTCTGAACTGTACAGGAACTCCAAGTAGGACACCAATTCGTCGAGCAATTTCAACGTCAAGACCATGTATGTTGTCGCCTTCTCCAGAGAAGAAAGGAGGAACATCTTTTTTGGTCATTGCTACAATAAGAACATTGGCTTTCTTGATTGCGGCAATATCTACAGGTAGTGGCACAGTTGAACCGGCCATTTGGGCGCTGGCTATAAAGGCAGACACCATTAGGATAAGGGTTAAAAATAGTTTTTTCATAATTATATTTATGCTTAATGGTTCTAAGTCATTGAATATGCTATGTTATTTGTAGCAGTTACTTTGCCGTTTTGCAACAGCTAAATATTTCAACTGGCACTAATTAGCCAAAACCCATAAATACAGCTATGAGATTACGAGAAATATTAGTTTACGAAGACGACGGCGGGGCAAGTGTAGCAACCACAAGTGCTGACATTGCCACTGTTGCTTATCCTTTGTTGGTACGCGGCAAAACAAACAAAGAAAAGCGCAAAAATGCCAGAGCCGCTGTAGGCCAAAAAATGGACAACGCACCTTCTTATATTGGGCAAGGTGTGTACGAAAATCAAGCAGATAAAAAATGTCCGCCTGCTACTCAAGATATCACACTTAATTTAAAAAATAGACAAAAGGCCATCAACGAATACGGATATGGTCCACTTGGTGGCCCACTCAATGACAAGTTAGATGTAGAAGAAGCACATACACTAAACAGCAATAATGTTATCTATCGTTTAGATACTGAAAATCCAATGAGCGACACTGAAGTATTAGTACTAGGTGGCGCCGGCCGCTATTCATTAAAAGGGCTACGTGACAAAGCTCGTAGAGAAGCACAGGCCCTGGCCAAAGATTTAGAAATTGAACACGGTGGTGCATTCCGTCGTTCAGCAGAAAACGTAAAGCAGTTAACAAATACATTAAATACAATAGTTGCTGCCTACAATGAATTAAAGAGAATTCGTAGTAAAGGTGGCCGTGGAAGTCGTGGCATCACAGATGAAGATACTAACTTTATCAATGAATGTATGTCTATTGTTGAACAATGGAAGTCCAAAGTTCAAGAAAAGGCGCCACCAGGATTTGATGCAAGCTTAGAAAAGAAATTACTAAACCAATACAAAGACGAACCAAGTCGTGCTTATGCCACAATGTGGTCTATATACAATAAACAAAAAAGGAAATAACCAAATGATTCGCATACAGCTAGTACACGAAGGACGAGTAGTTAAACAAATCTCTAGTCGTGTTCACGAAGGTATCATCCTGGAGCAAGTTAAACGTTTTAAGGATCCAGTAGATGAAATTCGCATCATTGAAGGCGAATTGTCTGAAGCTGGTAAGGACATGCTACATCATGTGGCAAGAAAAATTATCCCGGCAGCAATTGCGGCAGGTGTTGCAATGGGCGGCGCAAATGCAGCCAACGCACAGAATAGAGATTTTCCTGGTATGGATCGTAGTATTGGCCAACACATTAGCGACATCGTTTCTCCTAATTATAAAGAAATGGTACGCCAGCGTAAGTATGCACAAGATACAGAAAGACAGGCATGGAACGCAGAACAAAATGAATTGCGTCAGGCACGCATTCGTACTGCACGTGACGAAGGTCGTCAAATAGCAGGAAATACAACTACAAAAGTATATGATCAGGCACGAACCAGTGCAGATGGCAAGTACTATATCATTTATAGTATGGACAATCACATTACTCGTATCCCAACAAAAGGAACAGAGTTTATGCCAGGTGATTCACAACGTTTACCTCATTACATTAGTCCAAATGGCACTGTATATTATGTTCGTCATAACCACATTAACGAATCTGATATGAGCGGCGTAATGCATGCCGCAAAACATCATAATAAGTCTTTTTTAATCACGGCTGAATTAGCTGAAGGCGGTAAAAAAACATATCGTGTTCGCGCTCAAAGCGAACGTGTAGCTCGTGAAAAGTTTAGTCAACACTACAATCAAGCTAAGATTGTTAATGTCAAAGAAGAAGGTGTAGAGGAAGGTATTGTAACTCCGCCGGCTATCCCAGCAAGCGGCACTAACTCAGGAAACCGTGGTACAATTTCATCATCTGGACCAACTAGCTCAGGTGGTACAAGTACTAATGATGCCAGTACAAATGATGATGGTACCACTAATTTAGATGTTGATCAAAATGGACAATTAAGTATTGGCGAGCCAGACGAAACAGACATGGAAGAATCAATGATGAACGAAGACGATACACTACAATCAATACTAGATCAATATTCAGAAGATTACAAAAATTTCAAAGAAGGCGGCGAAATTGATGATAATCCAGATTTCTTTGATGCTCTATATGAATACTTTTCAGAAAATGGTGAAATGCCATATGGCGTACAAAAGGCACGTGATGGTGACCCATATGACTGGATCGCGAATAGACTAGATCAAGAAGCTGGAATCGAACCAGTTGCAGAAGGTGCAGAATTTGGCAGTTATTATAGTGAAGAACTTGCACAAAAAGTATTTGATCAAAATCCTAATTTAGATGCTTCTGGCAAAGCAGATGCTGTATTAGATGCTGGTTGGCCATTTGCTGTAGCCGATTTAGGAAAGAAGTCTGCTCAACACAAATTTGTTTATGATGAAGATTTCCCAAGCGACTTTGTAAGTGCTTACAGTTATTTACAACAGAATCAAGGTGTAACAGAAGGCACAGGGCGAGCGGTAGATGCCAAGGGACGCACTCAACAACAATGGATCCAAGCAGTTAAAAAGAAGTTCCCAGATGCTAAAATAATGCAATCTAAAATGATTGATGGTCCTTGTTTTGCCATGCTAGCAGACGGCAGAAAATTATCCTGGACCAAAGTAGAGCAAGTTGACGAAATAATTGATCCTAGTACTGCTACAGCAAAGGCGTTGCGTTATATAGGTGGAAAATTTGCCACTGCTTTCCCTTTTTTAGCAGTACTAGGTGCAGGTGCAGGTTTGGCTGCATCTGGTTTACTGGCTCCATTGGTAGCTTCAATGGGAGGTGTAACCACTGCATTATCAACAATAGGTTCTGAAATGGCATTCAGTGCTGGTATAGCAGGAACTTATGCGGCTCCTAGTATTATACAAACTATTAAAGATCTGTTTGCCGCTGATGAAAATAGTATTCAAGCAGGTATCAAGCGTTGGGTTGAAAAACATGTTGGTGATGATAACGATGTACACGAATTTATGTCAGTACATTCAAAAGCCGCATATGAAGGCAAGACTGGTTTCCGCTGGAGAGCAAAAGAGTGGCCTGTCAAAATGACCAAAGAGCAGGCAGAAGCATACCTAGAGAAAAATGAAAAGTCTTGGCTTGATTATGAAAAACAAAAAGCCGCTGATGCAGAAAAAGCAAAAGCTGAAAAGAATAAAGAAGTTGGGGAAGGATACACAGTTGTTCCGGGAATTGACAAAGAGCGTTATCAAGAACGCCCAGGGTTAGAAGGTCCTTTTCATGCCAAGAGCGGCAAGGTTGTTTATTATGATAAACAAGAAGGCAAGTACTATGATCCAGACAGTGATTTCTACATCAGCAACGATGACTGGCAAGCCATGAATGAAGCACGTGATGACGACGAAGATGAATTTGAAGCCAACTCAGATGAACAAGCAGGTGCTGATAAAAATATTATTATGCAATTACGCAAGGCAGCAGATTACAATGTACCTAGCACTATTACATTAGGCGATGGTACTAAGGTTACAGTTGATCCAGTCATGGCCATGCGTTTACTTGGAAAGTTCAATACATTAAAGCCTCAAGGTAAGGAATTAATGCAACAAACTCTAAATGCTAAAAAAGGGTATGACGAACTAGTAAGTTATGTCTCTATTAGAGAAGAAGCTCAATCACGTGCTAAAAACTTAGTTACTTCAATTTTTGGAAAATATTAAAATGAACTTTAACGAAATTAAAAAATCATATCAGCAGACAAAACAAAGCGTCAAAGAAGCATATCAGTACGACGAATCTAATCTTTGGTACATATACGACAAAGCGTCTGGCAGACTTAAACAAAAAATGGTTCACAATCTTGATGAACCAACTGCACGTGGCATGGGCTATAGAGATAGTGTAGACGGCGCACTTAAAGTTGTTGGAATCGTACGTAGCAAATTTGATCCTAAAAAGTTTGTACAAAATCAGGGTGGCAAGTGGATACAAGTATTTCCATTTGGTCAGTCCGATGTAACAGAAAATGCTGAAGAGTTACATATTGGTGATCCTGTTATCATTACAGGCAAGGGCATTGAGTTTGAAGGCAAAACAGGCGATATTGACAGTTTTGGCAAAGACAAAAGGTTTGTTATTGTTAACTTGTATAACCATGGCAGACAAAGTTTTCACTCAAGCGATGTTAGCTATAACGAGTATGCTGGCAGCGAAGAAGAAGAGTCGCGTATGGTAGAAGGTGTTGACAACGAAGGTGCAATGGCAGCTGGTCAATTAAAAAATATTGCCAGAAAAGCACAGTCACTGGCAATGACAATGACTCCTGATAAACAATTAGATGGATGGGTGCAGAGTTTAATTAGTCGTGCAGAAACAGACATGGTAGATGTACACGACTTTTTAGGTAACTTCACACAAAATGTAGATGAAAGTACCAACCCAGAAGATGTAATCCAAATGGATGTTCCATTCTTGATTCGTGTTATGGAATACGCACGTGAAGATGCCAAGACTGATCAAGACTTGCACTTTGCAACAGAAAGAATGATTGCCGCAAGTAATTCGGGGCAAGTGTTAACCATGGATCAATACGAGAGTATTTTTAACCCGGCTGACGATCATGAATTAAAAAATCCAATTGAGGAAGCAGATATGTCAAGCGGTAATCAAGGTTACGATAACATGTTAGCAGTTATGAAAGCTGTTGATTCGGGACAAGATGCAACATTTAATCTTGGCGGAGAACCTGTTACATTAGAGTACCACGAAGCACGTTTCCTAGCAGGTAGATACAAGGCATTCTTAAAAGCAGGACGCCAAGAAGAATTCTTAAGGTACATGAATGATCCAGTATCATTTGACCGTCTG
>Ga0209191_1001495_pt1 | contig 15449 bp, 14 predicted proteins | sample S_130626_EF_Meta_FD_187320 | JGI IMG/M metagenome (GOLD analysis project Ga0209191, IMG submission 187320) | Freshwater microbial communities from Lake Simoncouche, Canada to study carbon cycling - S_130626_EF_MetaG (SPAdes) (version 2) | ecosystem: Environmental > Aquatic > Freshwater > Lake ...
TTTTGCAGTCTATGCGGATGTCACCGCTAGGGACCAGCGATTCTTTGAAGCCAATGAAGGCTTGGATTCAACCACAGTGAACGCATTATTAGCGCAGGCTAGTCAGCGAATTCTAACACAAATTAGAAACACGCAATGGTATCGTGAAGGTGCGTTTGCCCTGGACAGTTCCTTGAACAATGATCTAAGATTACTGCCAGCAGTAAATCCAGATTATATCAAAGCACGTGAACAAGAGTTTAAGGACTTAAACGTTTATTTCGCTATGTATGAATATCTCCTACCACGAGTAGCAGATTTCGGCAACGAAAACAGCGCAGAAGTCGTTAAGATTGCTCACTATAAAGATGGCTACGATAAGTTGTTCAAAGAAGTCATTGAGAGCGGTGATTGGTATGATTTTTCCGGCAACGGCACTATTACTACCAATGAACGCAGACCAAGTACAGTCAACCTTATAAGGATTAGATAATGAGAACACTATTATTAACCTACTTGACAGCCAACCTAACTGGTTCCATAAAGACCAGCCAAGAGTTGCCCTTTGATCAAGGCGGTAATGCTTTATATCTAAAAAATATGAAGCGAGTGTATCTCAGTGAGCCCACAAAGGAACAGTCAACTCTAGTGCCCCTGTTAAGTGAAGATGACATCTGTCAAACAATCACTACAGTGCAGGGATATCTAGCAATGGACGCAAAGAATCGCAACGCAGATTTAGACTCCGCATTGGCTACTATGGCCACTGCAAAATTAGTTAACACTATAACAGATTCTTTTAGAAAAGAGTTTGACTATACCACTACTATAGACAATGATATATTGCTATATGAGTTTGAGTATAGGTTTTATAACATAGCATAAGGAAACATAACATGGCATATATTAATGCAACCACAGCGGTTAATCGTGTTAAGTTGGTATTGATTAAAGCTTCAGCAATGGCAGGTTCAACACCTGCAGAAACTGACTTTATCACAGCAGCCAGCAACAGCACAGGTGCAATCTCTACAGTGGCCAACGGCGGAATCGTCGTTCCAGGTCTACAAGACGTGACCATCAACAACAGCAACGGAGCCTTTCGTTGGAAACAACTTGACCAATCAGGTGAGAACGTTATCACAACTAACGCTTCCAACAGTTTGAGCGGCAACTTCGTTCTAGACCCTACAGCGTTCTTCGGTCTTACCGGCGGAACTGGCGCGAGCCTAGACGGCATCTTCAAACTATCTAACGATAGAACACAAGTTGCTTTCTTAATCGCTCCTGCAGGTGTCACAGACGGCAGCAAGTTGTTTATGGGCACTGGTTTTATATCAGCATTGGCTCCAAAAGTCTCTGCAGATAGTCCAGTATTCGTATCTCCACTAACCATTGAAGTTAACGGTGACTACACATTGGCTACAGCCGCAGTAGCAACCTAATCTAAGCGATTAGATAAAACTAGAAAGGGCTCTCCGGAGCCTTTTCTTATCACTAAATACACATAACACTGAGGAGGTGTAGATATGATTTTTGATACATTAAGTGATGCTGAGTTATTGCGTAGTATGGAAGCAGAAGCCGCTAAGGCCATTGCAGAAGTAAAGTGCGCTAGAAAAGACTTAGAGCAAGCAGACGCTCGCTTACGCTTTCTACTAAGCGTGGTACATCACATGAAAGATAGGATTGGAGAATAAGATGAACATTGGTCAATTTGCCAAAAAACCCGAATTAATTAAAATAGAAATAACCACACCAGAGATCGTGGAATCTTATGATGGTGTAGTATCCTTTTGGATCCTAGACAGCGTGGATATTAACACTTATTTTGACTTCTTCAAGAGTCAAGCAGACAGTGACGGAACAAAATTAAACGAATTAATGAGATCGTTGATTCTAGATCATGATGGTAATCGTGTGATTGCCGATGATCATGTATTGCCCATAGACCTAGCCATAGCCGCACTAACAGCGATTAATGAACGCTTGGGAAAGTCAAAGGCCAAGTCCTCAACCCCAACGACTGGGCTACAGCCAAATACATAACTATAGGTAGCATGGCTAAACATTACGGACAATTACCCAGTTATGTTAGAGACCATGCAACCACCTATGATCTTATGATATATGACATTGAACTGGCTTGGCAGCAAGAGCAGGAGAATCGTGCGAATGGTGTAGTCACTGCACCGCCCGAACTCACAGAAGATGAATTGTTAGCAATATTTGAAGGGAAGAAGTGATGGCCAATGAAATTAATCAAAGATTAAAACAACTTAAATCTAAGTTGACGCCACAGGCATTGACACAGATTGCTTATCCGTACTTCAAGGGCTATACACCCGTAAGAACAGGTAATGCCCGTGGACATACCAATATCCGCAACACTGAGATTGTCGCAGACTATCCATACGCACAGCGATTGGATGAAGGATATAGTAAACAAAGTCCTCAGGGAATGACGGAACCTACAGTCAAGGAAGTCATCAAATATATTAATAAGACAGGAAACCAATAATGGCAACTAATGAAAAGTTTATCTTAGAATTTGCTACCAAAGGTGTAGAAAGTATTGACAAGGCCAAAGATAAGATTGAAGGCTTGAATGCCAAAATCAATACACTGGCTACTACAATACTGGGTGTTAGCTTTGCTAGTTTTATTGCAGGAGCATTGCAGGCTGCAGATAGAATCAGCGACTTCAGTGATGCTACTAATATCAGTATATCTAGTCTGGTAGCGTTCCAAGGAGCACTAGATGAAAGTGGCGGTAAAGCCAAGAATATGGAAAAGATCATCAATGGTCTTTATGCGGCCATAGACAGTGCCAATCAAGGTAGTTTACAGGCCAGAGATGCCTTCAAGGCAGTGGGTGTTAGTTTAAGCGACCTTAAGAGTCTAGATGAAACAGAAATACTTAATAAGACATTAAAAGGTCTTAGTGAAATGCCTGCAGGCGCAGAGCGTAGCGCCATTGCAACTACATTATTAAGCCGTGCGTTTAGAGGCGTAGATCCAAAAGCATTCTGGGAAGCACTTGACAGCGGTAAGTTTGATGAATTAACCGAATCCATTAAAAAAGCGGCCGCACAGCAACAAGAATTAGAAGCCAAATATAGAAATCTTCAATTAGGCGCATTACAGGCCATGGAACCTATATTAAAGTTAATGGGCGAGCATAATCTAACTGTGGAAGCAGGTGCAAAAATAGTTACAATACTAGGTGCTACATTAGCCTTGGCATTTGGTGCTAGTCTACTAGCCAATATTATTAAAATTAATCAAGCCCTGGGTGTAACTGCGGCATTGAGTAATGTTATAGGTAAAGGACCAGTTGGCCTTATTGCTAAAATCGTAGGATCCGTGGCCGGTATTGCCGCGGTCACAGGTGAACTAGACGGAATCTTAGAAAAGAATAAAGCCATTGAAGAGTCCGCTAAAAAGGCCGGAACAGCAGAAGCCGCTGTTATTAGCGGAGATAAAATTAAGCCTGCAGGTGCTAGTAGCGGCAACGCTAATCGTCAACAACAATTAGATGCTAGACAAATTGCAGAATTAGAAAGTAATAAGCGTACAGCACAGGCCATTGCCGATAGCAGAAAAGAAATTGCATTACGCAGTGCCAGCGACTTAGAAAAGATTGATATTAATGCTGAAGGAGACTTGCAAAAAGCCAAAGAAGAAATATTCAGCAAGCAGAATCTAAGTCGTCAGCAGAAAGAAAAAGAATATGCCGCTGTGGCCAAAGCTATCAATGAAAAGTCTACCACAGAATTCGTTGCCATGCAACGTCAACAGGCCGCAGAAATTGCACAGCAAAAAGCCAATTATGCCAGCCAGAATTTACAATTATTGGGCCTAGAATATACAGAAACTCAGCGTGTCACTGATTTGATCGCACAACAACCTCAAAAGTATAAAGAGATTGGCGATGAGATGAAAAAGAACGCCAGTCTACAAGATGCTGAAAAGAAACGCATTGAAGAGATTGTTAGACTACGTGAAGTAGAACGTGATACATTCAAATTAGTCGGTGACTATGTGTTTAACATCACTGCAATGTATGATGAACAACAAAAGAAGATTGATCAAATCAATGCCTCTACGCAACTGCAAAAAGACATTATCGCTATTACCTACGAAGCTGAAAAGCGTAAAGTAGAATTACTCAAAGCCACACCGGGCTATTATGAAGCCATGATGGTTCAACAGGGCCGTAGCGGTGAATTGACTAAGAAACAAATTCAAGATGCACAAAGTTATCTAGACAAACAAGAACAAATTATCAAAGGTGTCTATGATGAGCGTGAAGCCAAAGTAGCATTGGCCAAACAAGAAGATGATCTAAGAAAGAACTTTAACGTTGGTTGGAAAGGTGCCTACGACAAGTATGTAGAAGATAGTAAGAATGCCAGCGACCAAGCCAAAACTTACTTTGATACATTCAGTAAGGGCTTTGAAGATGCTATTGTTACTTTCGTTCAAACAGGTAAACTATCATTCAAAGATTTGGCTAACAGCATCATCGCAGACTTTGCCAGAATACAGGCCAAACGTTTATTGGTTGGATTATTCGACATGGCCGGTGGTGGTGGTGGTATATTAGGTAGCATTGGTAAGATATTTGGATTCGCAGATGGTGGTAGTCCTCCAGTGGGTGTGCCCAGCATGGTGGGTGAACGTGGTCCAGAATTGTTTATCCCAAGAACAGCAGGAACTATCATCCCTAACAACCAATTGGGTCAAGCACAGACTACCATGGTCACTTACAATATCAATGCAGTAGATTCTGCAAGTTTCCAACAGTTATTGGCTAGAGACCCTAGTTTCTTATACGCTGTCAGTGAAAAAGGACGCCGTAGTTTACCACAAGGAGCAATGAGATAATATGAGTTTACAATCAATTATAGATTCGGCACAGACCATAGAATTCGCTAGAGGCGCACTGGCCGCAACAACAATGAGTCGCAGTGGTAGATTAATTACCAGCGCAAGAAATTGGGTCAAGCCTTGGCAGTTTACCATAGTAGCCAAACCCATATGGCGTTTTGCAGACAGCAGAACTATCATAGAAACAATTATCAGTTATGACAGAATTACTGAACACACGATCAGTCTAGCCAACAATGCCAACATGGCATGGATGGTGCAGAAGCAAGGTCAAGGTGTTACAGGTAGCACAGGATTTATCATAGATAATACTACTAATCTTAACAGCAGTATATTAGTGCTAAGGTTAGGCACAGCCAATATTGGCCATACAGCTGGCACAACAATACTAAAGGCCGGGGATATAATTCAACCCCTAGGACATCGTTATCCATATGTTGTTAGCAGTGATGTATTAATGCCTAGTGGCGCAGTGAATTCAGCAACAAAAGTATCAGTGATATTAAACAGAACAATACTGCCAGAAACTGGCTACATATTTCCAGATAAGACTTTAGTGTCAGGCACTGGTTGCACGTGGCGTGTTAAAGTCACTAAACTACCGCAGGTAAAATACATGGCCAAGGACTTTGTAGAATTTACCAGTGAGTTCGAAGCAGTGGAAGTTGTCCTAGGAGTAAGTGCATAATGGCAGTATCAATTCCAGCATTAAACAATGATCACGTAGAGTATGGTGTGATCATGGACATCACTGTGAGTGTGGATGGTAGTCCTGTGACTTATAATGTCAGCAACTGTGCTACAAAGATATACAGAACCAATCCACAAAACCCTAACACTAACATAGAATATATTCCATATGCAGGTTTCTTGGATGTCAGTGAACTACAAGGCAACTTGCAGAACACAGCCAATGAAATTAGTATATCATTGAGTGCCATCCCCACAGATTATGTAGAAGTGGTATTGAATCACGCAATCAAAGGCGGCTCATTAAAAATATATCGTGTGTTCTTTGATAAGAATACAGGCCTAGTTGTCAGCAATGGTATACATCAGCGATTCGTAGGTTATATTACTAACTTTGCAGTCGGCGAAGACGTTCAACTAAGTGGTGCCCTAGGCAGTGTGGTACACACATTGACCTTGACAGCCAGTAGCATTATAGGTATTTTGGATCATCAAATCTCAGGACGCAGAACGAACAGCAGTAGTTGGCAATACAAATATGACACCATGGGTGACTCAATATTAACAGATTTGTCAATGTCGCGTATTGAATCACTGAAGAACGCACAATTTGATTTTGGTAAAAAGGTATAAAGATGAAAATAGGATTTGCAGTTATAGATCAAACAACAATTGATCTCTTTATTGAACAGATTAAGCCCTTGTTAGAATTACACTATCAAGAGTTAACTCTGGACAAAGACATAATGGTATTAAAGCCTGATTGGGCAAGGTATCGCGAACTCATGGCCCTGGACAAGATGTCAGTTCTGGGTGCCTACGAAGATGATAAATTAGTAGGGTATAGTGTGTTCTTCAAACAACCACATATCCATTACGAAGACAACATTATGGCCCATAATGATGTATTGTTCTTACATCCACGTTGCCGTCAAGGTATCACAGGCATAAAGTTAATCAAGGCCAGTGAGGAGATGTTGCAACAACAAGGTGTTAGTAAAGTAGTATGGCATGTCAAATACAGCCGTGATTTTAGAAATATATTGTATAGAATGGGATACAAGGACGAAGATGTCATTGTAGGTAAAGCATTGAGGAGACTATAATATGGCAGTTAGCGCAGGAGCATGGGTAGCCGGAGCACTGGGGTTAACCGGAGGTGCCGCACTAGTAGTGGGTGCATTGTTCGCCTTAGGTGCCTCTATGTTGGTCAGCAGACTAATCAATGGTAGTCCAGGTAATACAGGTAGCACTAAGCAAGACGAACAAGGAACTAGACAACAACTACAGCCAGATACCGGTAATAAGATTCCAGTGTTGTACGGCAGTGCATATTGTAATGGTATGATCACTGATGCGTATTTGGACAACAATAATCAAACAATGACTTATGTCATGGTTATTGCAGAAACAGAACAAAGTCAAAGCAATTACTATGGTCGTTACACCGTAGAAGATGTGTATTGGAATGACCTGCGCTTGACCTTTGACACAACAGACGCCAGTAAAGTTATGTCAGGTCGTAAGAACGTTAATGATCCAGATACTGCCGTAGAAGATTATGTAGACAACAACTTTGATGGTAAAGCTTATCTTAGTGTCTATGCCGCAGGCAGTCAATCAGCGAATTGTATATTGGGTAAAAACCAAACGGCCAAAGATGCAGTTAATAGATTTGTTAAAAGTGGCGATCCCTTACACTGGAATGATGGCACTTATAATTACACCAATTTAATCTATGCAGTATTAAGCATCAACTATGACAGCAGTAAAGGCTTTACTAGTTTGCCCACACTGACATTCAAAGTTAAAAATCAAACAGATAATCCTGCATCAGTGCTCTATGATTATCTTTCTACGGAAAGATACGGATGCGGTATACCTGGCAGCGACATTGACATGACTGCTCTAGACGCATTCTACGCTCATTGCAATGAATACGTGGCCTATGATCCCTTAGAACCTGATGAAGTTGACATGGGCGATTTGGTTGCAGGTAATCATTATAAAGTTGCCAGCCTAGGCACAACAACACAACAGCAGTGGAACACCATCGCAGGAACCACGGGCATAACTTACTCAGTGAACACTAGATTCGTAGCGGCTACAACAGGCACTGGCTTGGGCACTGGCAAGTCATTGGACGTAGGTCAAAAGCGTTATACTATCAACGGATTGATTGACACTAGTAGAAACTGTAGAGATAACATTGACACTATCTTATTGAATAGTGGTGCATGGTTAAGTTATAGCATTGAAAGTGGTAAGTGGCGTGTAATTCCTAAGACTAGTTTACCAGGCACAACTTGGACGGGACTAGGACGTACTGGCACTCCCACAGATCCCCAACCAGCTGTGATACTCACTGACGACCAATTAATTGGCGGCATGACATTGACCAGCACGAAATTAGACAACTTATACAATGCCGCTGACATCGGTTTCTATGATAGAAACAACAAGGATCAACGAGGTTATAAACTGGTTAATTTGGTAGACTTTAGACCAGATCTAATCAATGAGAACGAGCCATACAACGCACTGAGATTGACTTTGGATTTAACCAACAGTAATGTTCAAGCAGAGCGCCTGGCCAACTTAGAATTAAAACAAAGTCGTGATGATTTGGTAGTGACTTTTACTACAACTTATTATGGCCTACAAATACAAGCCGGAGATGTAGTAGGTATCTATCAACCACAACCATATGGTTGGTATGGCAATGAATTCCCCAATGGAAAATACTTCCGTGTATTGAGCACCAAAGAAATAGAAGATGGCAACACTCTCAAAGTAGAAATATCAGCCATTGAATATAATGCTGATGTCTATGCGGATGAAAACATCACTGAGTTCTATACTAAAACCAACGTGGGTATTCCTCCTAACAGTGGCGATCAAAACTTCCCAGCACCCGCAGTGGATATTCGTAATATCAATAACAACACAGGCACTCCAAACTTTGGCGTTCGCGTTACTGTGCCTACCACAGGTGGCCCCTATGATTTAATTGAAGTTCGTTACGCAGAAGGCGATGACTTTGCAGGCTATGGAGCAGACATAGACTTTACAGGTGCTACCAAAGATAATCAATTGGCTGTCACAAGTATCAGTAGTTTGGCTAAAGTTCGCACAGGACATAGACTGCGTGGATACTATACAGACAAATTCAATAACGTTTATAACCTAGACTATCAAGGCACTGGTAACGCAGGTATCTACATCACAGGCCCAGGTGATGGTGAACTAAGTGCTCCAGGCAATGGCGGTGCTGGTAGTTACACACTCAGTGATGTGGTAAGTCCTCCAGTTGCCTACGGCACAAAGATTTATGCAACTTACAGAGACGCTAAACTGGCAGGACGCAACGCAAATAATACGCTGACTGTTACCAACGTGTATAACGGAGATATTGGCACCACAATTGATGCTGTTCGTGTGTATAATACCATCGTAGAAGAAGAAAATAATGGCGGTTATTTCCAAGGCGCAATCATTGGCAACACACTGACTGTTACTGCACTGAAGTGGGGTAGATTATATCCTCCCGTAGCTCCGTTTGTCAGTTATCAAAGTCCATTGTATATCAGTGGCTCAGGTATTACACAGGGAACGTATATAGAGCAACAGATAACTCCACTAGTGGGGCTAGAAACCATGGGTGGACTAGGACGTTATCGTTTGAACGCAACTTATACTGCACCGGTAACATCAACAGCCGTTCGCAGTAACTGGGCTTATCCAGGATTGATGATTAAGAAGTCCTCAGGAGGCACTGGCGGTGCAGGCACTTACACTACTAATTTTGCACAGACCTTGGGATCAGCACCCAACCCCGCAACAACCAGTTTAAGTCTAATCACTAAACACAGTTATCCCAGCGATGAAAGTTATAATTTCTTAACTTATATTCGTCCTGACAGTAATACTACTACATTCTTCTTGTTAGGAGAAGTGCGTGTGGCCAGTATTTTTGCACTGCCAGCCAACGGCCTTGACAAGAAATATTTTATTAAATGTCGCATGGGCAATAGTAGTACCGGAGTGTTTGGTCCATGGAGCGACTTAAACGAAGTTGACCTAGAAGTTCCACATGTATACTGGGACCCAAGTAACAGCGGTGCGCTACAGATTAAACAAGGTATACTACGTGTAGACTTTGGCAAACTACAAATACCAAATAATGGTTTCTGGCTCTTGAAGACGGCACAGACACTGGACTTTGGTTCAATAAATAAACTTAAGGCAAGCAACATACTTGATTTAGGTTTATTGGACGTCACAGAAAATGGCGTGGACAACGGCACAGACTTAGAAGAGTTTGTATGGCAGGATCAACCAGAATAAGGATTTTAGAATATGGCTTTAAGATTAAGACGCGGATTAAACGCAGATAGATTGAACATGATTCCCGAAGAAGGGGAAATAATCTATGTAACTGATTATGATGTTGCCGATGTCAGTCCATTATGGGTAGGTGATGGATCAACCACCGGGGGTGTGGCCGCAGGTGCTACTACACTGGATGAACTGCAAGATGTGCAGATTGCCGGTATAGGTGGTGTAAACCTTGCCGACGGCCAAACATTAGTCTATGATGGCACAATTTGGCGCAACTCTCGAGAATTCAGCGTTAATGATTCTGTAAGGGCTATCAAACATACCATAGAAGCAACTTCAGCGGATACTGCAACACAGTCTAGAACAGCATTAGTTGTCAGCAAGAAAATCACAGATATTAGCACTACAGCCATAGGAGATAATGGTGGCCCAGCACTGACATTTGCCGCTGAAACAGCCAACGCAGCCAGCGCCACTACTTTTGCACAGGTTGCGGCATTGTATAACGATACCTCAGGCAAGCACGATGTTACTATTTTAACCAGTGATGATAATTTTACCAATAACAGTCAAATCTATTTGGCCAGCGTGGATAGAACAAACATCAATAATGGTGTATTATATGTGGACAAACTTACAGGGCGTGTAGGCGTCAATGATATTACACCTGAATTCAGTCTGGATGTCCTAGGAACTGTTCGTGCAACTGGTGCCGCAAGATTTGATTCCACTGTTTATGCAGCCAGTGACTTAACTGTTAATAACGGCGTTATTTTAACTAACAGCGCAACACCAGAAATAATGTTGTCAGCCACTGGCATTACTGTTGGCGCAACCACTGGCACATTAACCTTACGCAATCCCACAGTAGTAGGCAGTCAAACAACTCAAAACGTGTTCAACACTGTGGCAAGCACAGTCAATGCGTTTGGTTTTGCCAATAACATCAACATGGGTGCCAATGGTAGTTTGACCACACTGGCAGGCAACTTACAACTTAACGGCAACAACATTAGATCCAGCACAGGTGCTACTGCTGTTACATTAAATGGTAATGCTGTGCAGGTTGCAGGCATATTAACTGTGAATGGCAATCAAATCAAATCTAGTTCTACAAACACAGCACTTACATTAAATGGCACAGATGTTGCCGTAGCTGGCATATTAACAGTCGCTGGAGATCAAATTAAATCCAGCACAGATGCAACTGCTATCACGTTAACTGGACAAAACGTTGCTATTGCAGGCAATTTAACTGTTAATGGAACAACTACTACAGTTAACAGCACTATTGTTACCATAGATGATAAAAACATTGAATTGAACAGCACAGCCAGCCCTACAGATGCCACAGCAGATGGTGGTGGCATTATTGTCAAAGGCACAACAGACAAAACTTTGACCTATGTCAATGAATCGGGCTACGGCCACTTTGCGGTCAACACTGGTTTTAGAAGTGCTGGCCGTATTGAAACAACCACGGCCAATGGAATATTACTAAGTCCAGCAGGTGCTGGCACATCATTTGCCACAGGTGCTGGACAGGGATTGAGATTGTTTGGCGCTACTGGTGAATTGCAAGTGGGCAATGACCTCACTGTGTACGGTGACACTATAAAATTAAATGCTGGACAGACCACAGGACAAAACGCTGTTATCGCAGTGGAGCGTGGCGCAGTTGATGCCAGTCTGCAATGGAATGAATCAGCCAACACATGGATCATCAGTAACAACATGGTCACTGATGGTTATATTGGCACTAATGGCTACGAATTCCAATTCAACAACGATGATGCTACTATTGGCGCCAATGAAATGGTTAACTTGAATGTTAAACGCGGTGCTAGTCTTGCAGACGTTAAAATTCGTTGGAATCAAAATGCAGGTCGTTGGCAGTCAACCACAGATGGCGCCATATATATTTCTTTGCCAAATCAAGCATTAGATACAACTAGTGGTCCAACATTTGGTGGATTGAACATTACTGGAGATGCTACATTAGGTGATACCAGCGGTGATGCATTGGCTGTGAATGCCACAACAACTTTTAATAATAATGTCACGATTGGTAGCAGTAATGCAGACACATTAACGGTTACCAGCCAAGTAGCACCCAGCACTAATATTACATTTGCCAACAATGGCACAACCACTGTATATGGAACTAAGGGTATTGCGGGCACCAATGATTATTGGCAATTTGGTGGTGGCTCAACTGCAACAAATGCAGGCTACGCAGAAATTGCCACCGGTGATGATGGCACTGAACCAATTTATGCTCGTCAATATACTAGTGGTAGTGTTACCAATGAAATACAGTTATTGGACAGTGCAGGTGTAACTCAATTAGGTGATGTCAATGCAGGTTTAGTCTCGGCGGCTAGACTGGGGTTAAAGTCTGGCACCACTACACTGGCTATCAAAGATGCTATCACTGTGACTACTGTGAGCACATTAAACAACAACTTAATAAGTTTCGATGAAACATTATATCGTAGTGCTAAAGTCACTGTGCAGATTGTCAGTGGTAGTAATTACAACCTAGTAGATATTATGTATATCCACAATGGCACTGATGCTTATATCACAATAGGTAATGAAATAATCGTAGGCACAAGTTTGGCCACATTTACAGCCCTTCCAGGCGCCATCCAATTTACCAGCACATCAGCAACATCAACTAGATACGTTGCAGACTATACACTAATAAGTGTATAAACATAGGGAGTAGTGAACTATGCCAAATAAGAATTTTAGAGTCCGTCATGGACTAGAAGTAGGCGAAGACGCCACAGTCACAGGATCAGTGACAGCCAATAGTATATCGTTGACAACATATCCTACAACTAGTAATATCACTGAAGGATCAAGATTATACTATACAACTGCCAGAGCCAACACAGATTTTGACACAAGATTAGCCACAAAAGCTACTACAAACTTAACAGAAGGCACTAACTTATATTACACAGACGCTCGTAGTAGAGCCGCATTAAGTGGCGGAACTGGTGTAACTTATAGCACATCAACCGGTGAAATCAGCATTGGACAAGCAGTGGGCACAGCTAGTAATGTGCAATTTAATGACATTACAGTAACCGGCGATATTACGGATACAGGTGCATTACAGATCAGCACAGGTGCTAACGGCAACTTAACTTTGGCACCAAACGGCACAGGTGTTGTCGTGGCCAATACAGGTTTATTGCAGGGACCATTAAGAGCAGGCACCGCTGGTATTACGCTGGCAACACCTACTGTCTTTAGTTTCTTGTCAACAACAACTTATCGTGGCATGGCAATTAGTAATGCTGTCAGCGGCGGCTACGCGGCCGCAAGAACTGGTTTAGTTATACGATCAACGCCTACTACGGCCGCTGGACCCAGAGGCGGTATTGTATTTGAAAACGCAAGAACAGATGCTTCAGGCGTTCCGGCAGCATTACAAGGTCCATCAACTACACAAATTGGTGATTACCTAGGTGAAATTATCGCAGGTGGTTATTTAACAGATAGATATGTCACAGATGCATTGGCATTAGCACCCTTGGGTTTTACCAGTTACGCCACAGAAACTTGGCAGAATACCGCTGGCACTAACACCAACGTTAGATGTGGCACAGGCTGGGCACTACAATTACAGCCTTCGGGTGTTAACCTTAGCACATCAAGTCGTGTTACTACCATTGATACATCGCCACAGAACTTGAGTTTACGCAATGACACAATGAGTTTGAGTCGCGGTAAGACTAGTCAATTTACAGCAACTGGTTGTTCAATTAGTGGGAGTACGCTGACCATAGGCACTGTGGCACTGGGCTCAGTGGCAGTGGGAACAATTATTCAAAACTCCACTAGTTTGATACCAGCAGGAACTTATATTATCAGTGGCAGTGGCTCTTCTTGGACACTGAATCAAGCACCTGGTGATAATACTGGGTTGACTATACAGGGTTGGAAGGGTTTCTTAGCCATGACCACAGCGGGTAACGTTGATGTCATACCACAATTGACCACACGCGGCCCAGTTAGATACGCTGTTACTGCGGCAGGTAACTTTGCCGGAGGATCAACTTATACTCCAGCCAGCACTGTCAGTAATGCAATATCAGCAACCATTAATTCAGGCACTGGTGGATTTACAGTGGCATTGACTAATTTGATTGCAGATTCTACAACCGGTGGTCATTATCAAATATTTGTATCAAACACTAGTGGATCAAATCAGTCAGTGACTACCACAGGCGGTGTAGTAAATATTAGTCACAACCTAGCCACTGGCGCTGGAGTGATGATTAATGCTTATATCGTAGGCGGTGGAGCGTTCTGCCAACACATTGCATAAGGAAGATTAAATGAGAAAATTACCAACAAGAGGCAGTAGAACAGAAAAGAATCGTGGCAAGAAGCCACCAAAGAAATAATATGGTAGAGTCGGATAATTCGGAACATCAAGGCAAGCCACAACTGGCCTTGGTGATTAAGTCTAAACAACCCGTGAAGAAGAAAGCAATCAAAATGAGTCAAGAGCAACAAGATTTGGCCACTCACACTGAGCTATGTGCCATAAGATATAAACGCATAGAGGAAAAGTTTGATGACATTGAACACCGCATCTCTAAAATCGAGGATCAGGTTGCAGATCTTAAAACACAGACTCAGCAGGGATTCTCTGAAATCAAAGTTCTGTTGGAGCGTCAAAATTCCAGTAGATCAACTACACTAGTCACTACCATTGGCAGTATTATAGTGGCTGTTATTGGTGTGATAGGTTACTTGGTCACTAGCCATTAATTGAATCGTAGTAATACATACACGATGCGATATAAAAGAAACTGGCAGGGCACAATCATCAATATTCCTGCCGATCCAGATCTGGTATTGAGTAGACATCTAAGATGGATTCGTCCTGTAAATTCGGATTATAGCACACTAAATGGAGATGAGCCTGATAGTATCACCAGTGCCAGTGCATGGGCAAGGCCTATGCCTATGTCTAGTATTGGTAGTGCGGCACTTATCTACAAGGATCCAATATCTGGTATGTGGATACAAGCCGTTACATGGCGACAAGTTAATAAGGATCAAAGCCAGGCCTGGTGCCAAGAACAATTAAGGTTAGGCGCCAGTGCAACTTGGTTTAATCATGGTAGTAGACCACATCGCTATCGTAAGACCATGGCTGAACAAGAATTATCAAAAATAAACTCTACAGAACTAACCTATGTGGATTTGATCACTGAGCAAGGCTTACTGCAATTTGGTGACATAGATTTTACTGTGTTAATGCCCAGAGCTAGACGCAGAGACGTAGAATATCATCAGGATGAATATCCAAGAACAGCTGAGAATATACCAAAAGTCAAGCAGCCAAGAACAGTGGCCACAACACACAGTCAGCCCACGTGGAAACCAGTTCGAACTCCCTTGGGTGTGTTTAGAAGTATCAGCGAAGCCAGTATATCACATGACATAACACCTCCAGGAATGAATGCTAGAGTACGCAATCCAAAAATGCCAGAATATTATTGCATCACGCAGGCAGA
>Ga0209191_1001497_pt1 | contig 15432 bp, 2 predicted proteins | sample S_130626_EF_Meta_FD_187320 | JGI IMG/M metagenome (GOLD analysis project Ga0209191, IMG submission 187320) | Freshwater microbial communities from Lake Simoncouche, Canada to study carbon cycling - S_130626_EF_MetaG (SPAdes) (version 2) | ecosystem: Environmental > Aquatic > Freshwater > Lake ...
AAGATACTCCGTAACTACTTGTGTTCTCTGGGGATCAGGGATCGCATCTTGTGCTCTCGTAGATACTCGTGGAGCTTGTCGACATGCATCAGGGCTTTGTAGGGTTCCCAACTGTCGGAACTCGCGTCGTAGCCGGTCCATCGTACAAGGAACTCCATGCTGGATCTTCTATGATGATCACCACGATGCGCTATGATGTCTCTGACCATGAATTCTTGCTCGTTCTGCTGAGCTACTTCTACAGGATTAACTTGATTAGGACTGAAGAGAAAGGGTCGCAGATTATGAACATGAGTCTTGATCTGCTTGCCTAGAACTAAATCTTCAATGATGTATATGGACTGCTTCCGTCCTCTAACTTGATAAGGTCCTCGATGTCTAGGTAGTAACTTGTTACCACGACCTGATGGGGGTGTATATAACACATATGAATTTATAGGATAATCCGTCACCTCAGCGTCATTCTCTACGACTTTGTGCTGATCACTTTGAAGTTGAGTCTCTTGAGCGACAACTAATAGTGTATGCTGACGTGATACCCACTCATCCATTCGCTCTGAAAGGGATGTATCACTGGAATCTATACTATTGCTGACAGGTGACATGATATGTGAAGTCAGTCGGATCGAATGACTGAGTATCAAATCCGCTGGCGTGACTCCTGTCGATGTCTTCTCAACAGTATTCATGATGCGTTGAACTAATGGAAGTTGTTCGAAGGACCATTTATCGTGGACGCGACTATCAAAAAGTAGTGCACGAAGATGTCGCAGTACTTCTTGATTAGCACGCTCCACGATACCGTTCTCTTCACTTGAATACGCGGTGGCAAATGATTGTTCAATGCCACACAAGCGTAAGAGTTCTTGGACTAGATCATTATGAAATGCAGGTCCTTGGTCGGTATGAATGACTTCGGGGCTTCCGAATCGACCAATATGATTGAGCATGACCGACGCTGTCTCTGCAGCAGTCGTCGACTTGGTGGGGAACAACTCAACCCATCTGGAGAAAGCATCAATGACAACAAGTATATACTCATTACCATGGGCATCTCTAGTAAGTGGTCCAATGTGATCCAGATGTAGAACTTCAAATGGATTATAGGACGCACAAGTGAAACGATGAGCCTTGATAGGTAGTCTCAATCGATTAGTAATCTGACAATAAGGGCATTGACGAAGGAATTCGTTGATCATGCGATCAGGGATTGCGTCTTCAGATGGAAGACCAGCCTTGATACGATGCTTATTGATCACCTTGAAACGACGCTTGCATAACTTTAATCCAACATGACCTCGGAGAGAGTTGTGGATATCAGCTATTCTATCGTAGATGTCTTGAGGTAGATTCATGACAGGGCGAAGGGCAACAATCGATCTGTCGACCAAAGCCGGTGGAGGTGGAATATGATTAACACATAATCGGGACAAAGCATCTGGAACGAATTGATGTTCTTCCTTTCCAGCGACATGGTAGAGGTTGAAATCCTTATCCTGTAAGTACATCTTCCATCTTAATACCTTGCCCGTGAATGTCACATTGATATAAGTGAGATTCATATGATCAGTCTTTAAAACGAAGTATCTATTATCTAACAGATCCTCAAACAGCTTAACGCCGTAGTAGATGCCATAACATTCTTTTTCTCTAGCAGACCAATTCAATTGCGAACCAACTAGAGATTTGCTAAAGAATCGGATGACTCGTACTTGTTTGTCCCTTATCGTATACAAGTAGCCACCAATACCATAGTCGGATGCATCAGTCTGTAAAATGGGAATCTCAGTGTCCTCGAGAAAGTATAACTCTTGACAATTTGATACAGCGACCCGACAGTAGTGAAATGCCTCTATAGCTTCATCTGTCCATGTCAACTTCTTTGATCCTTTATACTTCTTCATGTTCATTAATTTCCGAAGGGGCTGAACCATCTCAGTCATATTCGGGACATGGTCGCGGAAGTAGTTCGCCAATCCAATGAACTGAAGTAGTGCCTTCTCAGTTTCTGGAAGTGGGAAGTCAAGGACTTGAAGACGCTTCTCTTCAGTGAATGAGGTACCCGTGCTGGATATCAGATGTCCAACATATTCAACCTCTTTTAGACCGAGTTTTGTCTTAGCTGGGTTGGCTGTAACTTTCTTTTCGCGAAGCCGTCCCAGTACCTTGCGAGTATTGTCGAGGTATTCATTGTCAGTAGGACCATGTATTAACACATCATCGATATATATCTCGCATATACGCGTGACATAACCAGCTAATACACTATTGGCCATACTACGTTGAAAGAAAGGGCCCGAGCCTTTGAGCCCCATGGCAACTCGGTTCCATTCAAACAGTCCATACTGAGTGATGAAAGCCGTGAATTCTTGTGAATCAGGATGCAGAGGTGTCTGATGATACCCTGCCGTAAAATCTATAATGCCAAAGACCTTGGGCTTAAGCGTCCCTATTCTATTAATAATCTGTTGGATATTGGGAATGGGCCATCCTTCTAGTCCACCAGTGGCTGAGTTCAATCGAACAAAGTCGAGGGTGAAGCGCCACTTCTGAGGTTGACCCTCAGGCGTAGGCTTGGGCACTAGATGGACTTGACTCCACTCAGTGGCTCGTGACTCCTTGATGACTCCTAATTCTAAGAGTACATCAACTTGCTTCCTTATCTCCTTCTGCTTCTCTTCCGAATGTCTGCGAGGAGGTGCACGATTACATGGTAGTCGCCACTTATCCTTATCTATCACAATCTTCATTGATTCCACCGCTGCTGGTTCCCTACGAACCTTCGTGGCGAATACATCAATATACTCTCGAACCAATGCCTTGAGTTTGGCCTGAAGTTGTGGTGATCCTTCGAAGGTGATCTGGGACATCAATTGATCTGTAGTCTCCTCCGTACCATCAATTGAGTCGACATCGAAAGGGTTGTATTTCCAATCAATGTCGTCATCGTCTTCGATAGGATCGAAGATATCCTTCTTTTTAATGAGTTCGTCATCCGTGAACATCCTATGTGGATAGGTGTCTCGACACTGAGGAGTGTTGGGACGCCCTGCCACAGAGCACAAGGTATTGTCATGACCCCTGGCTATAAGAAATGCACAGTTGCCACAAGGTAATGAGCCTTTGCACAGTGCTCGGGATGTCGCCTTAGTATCCCTTCGTACTAATGAGGCGATTGTCGGAGGGGTACTCGTTTGCGAGATACCCTGTGGTGGTACGAGGTACGTGGGGTCGGGACTATCAAAGTAGGAAGGGATGCGATGTATCAACCGATGGGAGCGAATATCAGGCAAGCCGATGATCACTTCAATACAGCTATCGATTACATTAGCTTCAATACTTTTTAAAATATTATCTGACTTTGTGACTTCATTAAAGAAAGTTAAGTCGAATACTACCGTACCATATATAGAACTACTCAATTGTGTGCCTGCCAAGCCAACCTCAGACGTCGGTACGTCGTGCCTGCTGGACTTGACATGGTGCACGCCTGCAACTGTACCCCCATGCTGCTGCTGCTCCAACCACTTCGCTACCTCTCTGTTGACAAATGATGTGTAAGCACCAGTGTCAAACAGTGTCAAAGCAGTGAAGTATACGGTGGAGTTGCGCATGGATACTAGGCATTGTCGATAGGTGCTGTTGATATCAGCTCCACCACAGTTGCAGGTCAAGTGAGTGATACTACTAGTGAGACAGGGCGTACCTGTGTCTCTAGCAAATTGGACTTGTCCACGACCACCACGACCTCCACGACCTCCTTGATCTCTTCGATCACCATCACGATCTCGACGGTAATTATCGCGTCGTCGTCTTTGATCTCCATCATCATTATCATTCTGGCGAGGGGGTGCAGCAGGATTGGCTGCATCTGGTAGTCTTCGCGGCAATATGGTTCCATCTGCTCTCTTGGCCCATATAAGCTTAATCTCCTTCTCGTCCTTCTGCCACTTGCGCATAGCACGATCGGACACGCTACCACTCCATTGGCCTCTCTCATTGAAATCAGGATGATTACGGAATTTGCAATCCTCTCGCTTATGATTATCACGATTGCAGCCTTCGCAATGGGAAGTCGGAAGTCCTCCTGCTGTGTCGTCTCTATGCCGACCTCTCTCCGCTCTGGAATGCTTCCCTTTGTCCGAGGATGACTGTGTGGAGGTCGAGCCACTTATGCGTCGACTCTTCATCTCCAGCTTCTCCCATTGATTGATCAGGTCCGCTACCAAATAGCATAATCGAGCTAAGGAAGGATTGTCTTGGTATTCAACATCAGCCTCAAGCATCTCATCTAAGTCCCGTTGGAAAGCAATGTTAGAATTCCCATGACCATAAGGATTGTCGCGATGAGTAAAAGACTGGGATAAGCTCTTGAGGACTCGTCTATTCATGCTATGGGGAATGGGACCTATCGTTGTCGCACCACTATTCCATTCTTGAATAGTGTCCCTTTGCACCTGAGCCATGTTGTCGGATTGAATCCGAATCCTACTATTAGATCTATCGATGACTTGTTGCCACCTGGAACCCATGTCCAAGTGACGATGCTCCGTCTGTAGAGGATATAGCTCCTCTAAAGCCTCAATGATAGTTGCTACGTCCCAGTCGACTGTCCAATGAGTAGTGATAGGATGTCGCCTACGTGTCTCAGTGGGATAAAACAGGAATTGTAGCAGGGAAATCGTCTCAGTATCAATCATGTTACCCATAACAGATTCATCAAATGCTTCTTGGCGCAGCAACTGTTGGATGTATTGAATGAACAAGTGAACCTCCGTGTTCACCAAAGTCGTCTTGGTGAGCTTAGGGATCTTCACCGTAGCAAATTGAATTGTTCGACGATAAGCAGCCTCCCTAGCATCTATCGCACGGGCAGGAATGATCCTACTGCCCGGGAATGCTGGGATACCCTGGCCGTATCTACTCTGCCACACCGATCTTTGATTGGACTGGGAGCTGGACCCCTGTGATGAAGATCCCGATGTCTGTAGGTCTCGTCGGGGCGGATCATATCGAGGAAGGTCTTGTCTCGGAGGGTCATATCGAAGTGAGTCTATGTCTTCTCTTCCTGCTGTACCATACATGGCCCTCATCTGCTCAGCATATCCAGGGTCCGCAGGTGACCCCACATGATAGTATCCCGGGCCATGCAATTCTCTTGTACGCATCCCTGTCGATGGAGTTGATAAAGGCGGAATGAACGGAGTGCTGCCAATGTTTCCTCCTGCTGAAGTTGGTAAATTGTTGGGCGGTGGCATGCGCGAGTACTGTTGTTGCTGTTCTTGATTCGCACGCAGTAAGGCTTGAGCATCACGAGCAGCATTGTTACTGGTCTCCACTTGTCGACGGAGTGCCTCGATAGTCTGGGTCTGGGCTAGCTGCTCATCCATCATCCGTGCTAACTGCTGTCGACCGGCTTCTTCAGCCACTCGTGCAGCATTCGCGACTGCTCGGGCATCCTCTAGCTCTTGTCGGACCGCCACAAGGGAAGTAGACATCTCAGTGGAATGGAGTTGGAGTCTGGTTCGATCATCATGAATGTTGGCTACCGACTGCTCTAATTCATCCAATTCTCTTCGGCGCCGGTCTAGTAATGATCGTAGGTCTGCGATGGTGGAGTCCCGATCCTCCAATGCTGCTTGATTCTCTGCTACTGCGTCATCATATAGTCTATGGCGTTCGACACGTTCATCACGTAACTCTTGAATCTTCACTCTCAGATTAACTGCCTCGGTCCTCATCTTGTCCGAGGCCGTGCGAGCTTGATGGACGTCGGACTGCAAGCGCTGGATGTTTAACTCATAGCGCTTCTGCTCGTTGAACATTGTAACAGCACCTCTCTGGGCATCGTCTGCCATCTCATGTGCTCCTCGAAGATCCTGTGTCGTCTTATCGAGTAAAGCTGATAGCATCTCTGCCTCCGTCTGAGACTTCTTCAATCGGTCTTCACAGTCCTTGACGCGTATCGCACATTCACGTCGGACGCGGTGTATCAACGGATCGTCTTCGTCATCATCGAGCTCCGCCTCTTCTCCACCAAGTTCTTGATGAAGACTCTTAATCAACTGTTGCTTCCTAGTATTTTCTAAAGCAAGATGTTCTTTTTCCCGAAAGAGTTCATCCCAGCGACCCCTGATATCTGCGTGCGCTGCCTTTGTCTGATCTAGTTCCTTCTGGATGCGGGCCTTTTCTCGCTGCAATCTCGAGATAGCTTCGCTGACCTCAGCTGGGCTAATGGGCAGTGATGTTGCCGCAGGACGAGATGGTGGGTCGGATGTCTGGGGAAGTTTCTTGGATGGCCGCACCTGGATGCCCTGTCCCCATCGGACAAAAGGCCTTCCTTGCGAGTCTTGCGTAGCAGCGCCAACCCGTGGGGTGAACGATTCGATCACTATAGGATCCCCACGTGGCTCTTCTGCTACCTGGGCTGAAGTCAACGCTAATGTCTCGCCTCCCCCCGTCGGGGTTCGATCAACACTAGGTCCCCCTGCCAGGTTGTTCATCACAGGATCAGTCACTTCAGTACCGGCCTCCGTCGAGGCCCGATATGCGGAAGGAGACCTCGATGCGCGTCTTGGCTCAGTCGGCGCACCGTCCGTCTCGAGTACCTCCGTCGAAGCTCGATCAACAGGAGGATGGGCCCCGATCGCCGCAAGTGAACCGGATGCGACGTCTGTCGCGTGTACCTCTCCCGAGGGCCGCTCAACAGGTAGTGTGCTCGATGTCGCGGGATCCGCCTCAACTGAGGGTCGCAGACCAACTCGCACACTCGAAGTCACGGTCTCCTCTCCCGAGGACCGTTCAACAACCGTCGTCCGTAACACCGCTCCGATTCGTCCATCGCTGGGCGGCATCCTCTTATCTCTGGTCCCTAACAGGTCCAGCGTCCTAGGGTTGTGTCCGTCGTCGATCTGCATGGCTGATGTCCCTTCTTCCAAGGACCGCTCAGCATTAGGAAACAGACCCTCTGTCACAGTCTCCTCTCCCGAGGACCGTTCAACAGCAGGTGTCCTCAGCTCTGGTCCTAGAGTACCAACGACTGTCGCAGTCTCCTCTTCCGAGGACCGCTCAACAGCTGGTAACAGACCCTCTGTCACGGTCTCCTCCCTTGAGGACCGTTCAACAGCAGGTGTCTGAGCTGGCCTCCCTCTTGACGACCCCCCAGGCTCCGAGGTTCCCGCTGCAGAGGCTATGACTCCTCTGGTCGCTCTGGCTCCGGACTCCTCAGATCGGCGTGAATCTCGAGCAGATGCTTTGGAGGTGGATCGGCTTGTTCTCGGTCGCTTCGGCACAGGTTCTGGTGTGCTGCTTCGTGGGACCTCTTGTAGCTCTATGATCTCTCTTTTACCGCCCGGATTCTTTGACATCTTTGTCGAAATGTTGCCTCGTTGATTGAACAGTGATCAAATGTTAAATCAAAAATCAAAATGGTATACACCAATATCGATATTGTGGTGACTCCCAGATGATGAGGAGCACACACTGATAACTAAGCGGATAGCAATAGCTTAGTTAAGATAAGTGCGGTGTGAACACAAGTGCTAAGTGAATACACAAGTGAACTTAGAACATATAAGTGTGAACAAGAGTGTGAACAGATGTTGAAGATGAAACCTCAACATCGGAAACAGGGAAACAGGGAACATGTACTGTATGTACAGTGTGCAGTATGTCAATGGTACAGTGTACAGTACATGTAAGTGAGACAGAATAGTACGTACAGTAGTACAGTACGTGCTGTGATGTCACAGTGCCCCTCCTTTTTCGAGGTTGGATCAATCCAAGCTCTAAAAGATGCTAATGAGATACAAATGTACGAATGGGGCATACAGGATACACGAAGTAAGTATACGGAGGTATGTGAGGTTTCACTCACTAAAAACCTAAGGGGAAAAACCAATCTCACTTGGAAAAGTCTAGGAAAATCTTGAAGAAGATACTCCGTAACTACTTGTGTTCTCTGGGGATCAGGGATCGCATCTTGTGCTCTCGTAGATACTCGTGGAGCTTGTCGACATGCATCAGGGCTTTGTAGGGTTCCCAACTGTCGGAACTCGCGTCGTAGCCGGTCCATCGTACAAGGAACTCCATGCTGGATCTTCTATGATGATCACCACGATGCGCTATGATGTCTCTGACCATGAATTCTTGCTCGTTCTGCTGAGCTACTTCTACAGGATTAACTTGATTAGGACTGAAGAGAAAGGGTCGCAGATTATGAACATGAGTCTTGATCTGCTTGCCTAGAACTAAATCTTCAATGATGTATATGGACTGCTTCCGTCCTCTAACTTGATAAGGTCCTCGATGTCTAGGTAGTAACTTGTTACCACGACCTGATGGGGGTGTATATAACACATATGAATTTATAGGATAATCCGTCACCTCAGCGTCATTCTCTACGACTTTGTGCTGATCACTTTGAAGTTGAGTCTCTTGAGCGACAACTAATAGTGTATGCTGACGTGATACCCACTCATCCATTCGCTCTGAAAGGGATGTATCACTGGAATCTATACTATTGCTGACAGGTGACATGATATGTGAAGTCAGTCGGATCGAATGACTGAGTATCAAATCCGCTGGCGTGACTCCTGTCGATGTCTTCTCAACAGTATTCATGATGCGTTGAACTAATGGAAGTTGTTCGAAGGACCATTTATCGTGGACGCGACTATCAAAAAGTAGTGCACGAAGATGTCGCAGTACTTCTTGATTAGCACGCTCCACGATACCGTTCTCTTCACTTGAATACGCGGTGGCAAATGATTGTTCAATGCCACACAAGCGTAAGAGTTCTTGGACTAGATCATTATGAAATGCAGGTCCTTGGTCGGTATGAATGACTTCGGGGCTTCCGAATCGACCAATATGATTGAGCATGACCGACGCTGTCTCTGCAGCAGTCGTCGACTTGGTGGGGAACAACTCAACCCATCTGGAGAAAGCATCAATGACAACAAGTATATACTCATTACCATGGGCATCTCTAGTAAGTGGTCCAATGTGATCCAGATGTAGAACTTCAAATGGATTATAGGACGCACAAGTGAAACGATGAGCCTTGATAGGTAGTCTCAATCGATTAGTAATCTGACAATAAGGGCATTGACGAAGGAATTCGTTGATCATGCGATCAGGGATTGCGTCTTCAGATGGAAGACCAGCCTTGATACGATGCTTATTGATCACCTTGAAACGACGCTTGCATAACTTTAATCCAACATGACCTCGGAGAGAGTTGTGGATATCAGCTATTCTATCGTAGATGTCTTGAGGTAGATTCATGACAGGGCGAAGGGCAACAATCGATCTGTCGACCAAAGCCGGTGGAGGTGGAATATGATTAACACATAATCGGGACAAAGCATCTGGAACGAATTGATGTTCTTCCTTTCCAGCGACATGGTAGAGGTTGAAATCCTTATCCTGTAAGTACATCTTCCATCTTAATACCTTGCCCGTGAATGTCACATTGATATAAGTGAGATTCATATGATCAGTCTTTAAAACGAAGTATCTATTATCTAACAGATCCTCAAACAGCTTAACGCCGTAGTAGATGCCATAACATTCTTTTTCTCTAGCAGACCAATTCAATTGCGAACCAACTAGAGATTTGCTAAAGAATCGGATGACTCGTACTTGTTTGTCCCTTATCGTATACAAGTAGCCACCAATACCATAGTCGGATGCATCAGTCTGTAAAATGGGAATCTCAGTGTCCTCGAGAAAGTATAACTCTTGACAATTTGATACAGCGACCCGACAGTAGTGAAATGCCTCTATAGCTTCATCTGTCCATGTCAACTTCTTTGATCCTTTATACTTCTTCATGTTCATTAATTTCCGAAGGGGCTGAACCATCTCAGTCATATTCGGGACATGGTCGCGGAAGTAGTTCGCCAATCCAATGAACTGAAGTAGTGCCTTCTCAGTTTCTGGAAGTGGGAAGTCAAGGACTTGAAGACGCTTCTCTTCAGTGAATGAGGTACCCGTGCTGGATATCAGATGTCCAACATATTCAACCTCTTTTAGACCGAGTTTTGTCTTAGCTGGGTTGGCTGTAACTTTCTTTTCGCGAAGCCGTCCCAGTACCTTGCGAGTATTGTCGAGGTATTCATTGTCAGTAGGACCATGTATTAACACATCATCGATATATATCTCGCATATACGCGTGACATAACCAGCTAATACACTATTGGCCATACTACGTTGAAAGAAAGGGCCCGAGCCTTTGAGCCCCATGGCAACTCGGTTCCATTCAAACAGTCCATACTGAGTGATGAAAGCCGTGAATTCTTGTGAATCAGGATGCAGAGGTGTCTGATGATACCCTGCCGTAAAATCTATAATGCCAAAGACCTTGGGCTTAAGCGTCCCTATTCTATTAATAATCTGTTGGATATTGGGAATGGGCCATCCTTCTAGTCCACCAGTGGCTGAGTTCAATCGAACAAAGTCGAGGGTGAAGCGCCACTTCTGAGGTTGACCCTCAGGCGTAGGCTTGGGCACTAGATGGACTTGACTCCACTCAGTGGCTCGTGACTCCTTGATGACTCCTAATTCTAAGAGTACATCAACTTGCTTCCTTATCTCCTTCTGCTTCTCTTCCGAATGTCTGCGAGGAGGTGCACGATTACATGGTAGTCGCCACTTATCCTTATCTATCACAATCTTCATTGATTCCACCGCTGCTGGTTCCCTACGAACCTTCGTGGCGAATACATCAATATACTCTCGAACCAATGCCTTGAGTTTGGCCTGAAGTTGTGGTGATCCTTCGAAGGTGATCTGGGACATCAATTGATCTGTAGTCTCCTCCGTACCATCAATTGAGTCGACATCGAAAGGGTTGTATTTCCAATCAATGTCGTCATCGTCTTCGATAGGATCGAAGATATCCTTCTTTTTAATGAGTTCGTCATCCGTGAACATCCTATGTGGATAGGTGTCTCGACACTGAGGAGTGTTGGGACGCCCTGCCACAGAGCACAAGGTATTGTCATGACCCCTGGCTATAAGAAATGCACAGTTGCCACAAGGTAATGAGCCTTTGCACAGTGCTCGGGATGTCGCCTTAGTATCCCTTCGTACTAATGAGGCGATTGTCGGAGGGGTACTCGTTTGCGAGATACCCTGTGGTGGTACGAGGTACGTGGGGTCGGGACTATCAAAGTAGGAAGGGATGCGATGTATCAACCGATGGGAGCGAATATCAGGCAAGCCGATGATCACTTCAATACAGCTATCGATTACATTAGCTTCAATACTTTTTAAAATATTATCTGACTTTGTGACTTCATTAAAGAAAGTTAAGTCGAATACTACCGTACCATATATAGAACTACTCAATTGTGTGCCTGCCAAGCCAACCTCAGACGTCGGTACGTCGTGCCTGCTGGACTTGACATGGTGCACGCCTGCAACTGTACCCCCATGCTGCTGCTGCTCCAACCACTTCGCTACCTCTCTGTTGACAAATGATGTGTAAGCACCAGTGTCAAACAGTGTCAAAGCAGTGAAGTATACGGTGGAGTTGCGCATGGATACTAGGCATTGTCGATAGGTGCTGTTGATATCAGCTCCACCACAGTTGCAGGTCAAGTGAGTGATACTACTAGTGAGACAGGGCGTACCTGTGTCTCTAGCAAATTGGACTTGTCCACGACCACCACGACCTCCACGACCTCCTTGATCTCTTCGATCACCATCACGATCTCGACGGTAATTATCGCGTCGTCGTCTTTGATCTCCATCATCATTATCATTCTGGCGAGGGGGTGCAGCAGGATTGGCTGCATCTGGTAGTCTTCGCGGCAATATGGTTCCATCTGCTCTCTTGGCCCATATAAGCTTAATCTCCTTCTCGTCCTTCTGCCACTTGCGCATAGCACGATCGGACACGCTACCACTCCATTGGCCTCTCTCATTGAAATCAGGATGATTACGGAATTTGCAATCCTCTCGCTTATGATTATCACGATTGCAGCCTTCGCAATGGGAAGTCGGAAGTCCTCCTGCTGTGTCGTCTCTATGCCGACCTCTCTCCGCTCTGGAATGCTTCCCTTTGTCCGAGGATGACTGTGTGGAGGTCGAGCCACTTATGCGTCGACTCTTCATCTCCAGCTTCTCCCATTGATTGATCAGGTCCGCTACCAAATAGCATAATCGAGCTAAGGAAGGATTGTCTTGGTATTCAACATCAGCCTCAAGCATCTCATCTAAGTCCCGTTGGAAAGCAATGTTAGAATTCCCATGACCATAAGGATTGTCGCGATGAGTAAAAGACTGGGATAAGCTCTTGAGGACTCGTCTATTCATGCTATGGGGAATGGGACCTATCGTTGTCGCACCACTATTCCATTCTTGAATAGTGTCCCTTTGCACCTGAGCCATGTTGTCGGATTGAATCCGAATCCTACTATTAGATCTATCGATGACTTGTTGCCACCTGGAACCCATGTCCAAGTGACGATGCTCCGTCTGTAGAGGATATAGCTCCTCTAAAGCCTCAATGATAGTTGCTACGTCCCAGTCGACTGTCCAATGAGTAGTGATAGGATGTCGCCTACGTGTCTCAGTGGGATAAAACAGGAATTGTAGCAGGGAAATCGTCTCAGTATCAATCATGTTACCCATAACAGATTCATCAAATGCTTCTTGGCGCAGCAACTGTTGGATGTATTGAATGAACAAGTGAACCTCCGTGTTCACCAAAGTCGTCTTGGTGAGCTTAGGGATCTTCACCGTAGCAAATTGAATTGTTCGACGATAAGCAGCCTCCCTAGCATCTATCGCACGGGCAGGAATGATCCTACTGCCCGGGAATGCTGGGATACCCTGGCCGTATCTACTCTGCCACACCGATCTTTGATTGGACTGGGAGCTGGACCCCTGTGATGAAGATCCCGATGTCTGTAGGTCTCGTCGGGGCGGATCATATCGAGGAAGGTCTTGTCTCGGAGGGTCATATCGAAGTGAGTCTATGTCTTCTCTTCCTGCTGTACCATACATGGCCCTCATCTGCTCAGCATATCCAGGGTCCGCAGGTGACCCCACATGATAGTATCCCGGGCCATGCAATTCTCTTGTACGCATCCCTGTCGATGGAGTTGATAAAGGCGGAATGAACGGAGTGCTGCCAATGTTTCCTCCTGCTGAAGTTGGTAAATTGTTGGGCGGTGGCATGCGCGAGTACTGTTGTTGCTGTTCTTGATTCGCACGCAGTAAGGCTTGAGCATCACGAGCAGCATTGTTACTGGTCTCCACTTGTCGACGGAGTGCCTCGATAGTCTGGGTCTGGGCTAGCTGCTCATCCATCATCCGTGCTAACTGCTGTCGACCGGCTTCTTCAGCCACTCGTGCAGCATTCGCGACTGCTCGGGCATCCTCTAGCTCTTGTCGGACCGCCACAAGGGAAGTAGACATCTCAGTGGAATGGAGTTGGAGTCTGGTTCGATCATCATGAATGTTGGCTACCGACTGCTCTAATTCATCCAATTCTCTTCGGCGCCGGTCTAGTAATGATCGTAGGTCTGCGATGGTGGAGTCCCGATCCTCCAATGCTGCTTGATTCTCTGCTACTGCGTCATCATATAGTCTATGGCGTTCGACACGTTCATCACGTAACTCTTGAATCTTCACTCTCAGATTAACTGCCTCGGTCCTCATCTTGTCCGAGGCCGTGCGAGCTTGATGGACGTCGGACTGCAAGCGCTGGATGTTTAACTCATAGCGCTTCTGCTCGTTGAACATTGTAACAGCACCTCTCTGGGCATCGTCTGCCATCTCATGTGCTCCTCGAAGATCCTGTGTCGTCTTATCGAGTAAAGCTGATAGCATCTCTGCCTCCGTCTGAGACTTCTTCAATCGGTCTTCACAGTCCTTGACGCGTATCGCACATTCACGTCGGACGCGGTGTATCAACGGATCGTCTTCGTCATCATCGAGCTCCGCCTCTTCTCCACCAAGTTCTTGATGAAGACTCTTAATCAACTGTTGCTTCCTAGTATTTTCTAAAGCAAGATGTTCTTTTTCCCGAAAGAGTTCATCCCAGCGACCCCTGATATCTGCGTGCGCTGCCTTTGTCTGATCTAGTTCCTTCTGGATGCGGGCCTTTTCTCGCTGCAATCTCGAGATAGCTTCGCTGACCTCAGCTGGGCTAATGGGCAGTGATGTTGCCGCAGGACGAGATGGTGGGTCGGATGTCTGGGGAAGTTTCTTGGATGGCCGCACCTGGATGCCCTGTCCCCATCGGACAAAAGGCCTTCCTTGCGAGTCTTGCGTAGCAGCGCCAACCCGTGGGGTGAACGATTCGATCACTATAGGATCCCCACGTGGCTCTTCTGCTACCTGGGCTGAAGTCAACGCTAATGTCTCGCCTCCCCCCGTCGGGGTTCGATCAACACTAGGTCCCCCTGCCAGGTTGTTCATCACAGGATCAGTCACTTCAGTACCGGCCTCCGTCGAGGCCCGATATGCGGAAGGAGACCTCGATGCGCGTCTTGGCTCAGTCGGCGCACCGTCCGTCTCGAGTACCTCCGTCGAAGCTCGATCAACAGGAGGATGGGCCCCGATCGCCGCAAGTGAACCGGATGCGACGTCTGTCGCGTGTACCTCTCCCGAGGGCCGCTCAACAGGTAGTGTGCTCGATGTCGCGGGATCCGCCTCAACTGAGGGTCGCAGACCAACTCGCACACTCGAAGTCACGGTCTCCTCTCCCGAGGACCGTTCAACAACCGTCGTCCGTAACACCGCTCCGATTCGTCCATCGCTGGGCGGCATCCTCTTATCTCTGGTCCCTAACAGGTCCAGCGTCCTAGGGTTGTGTCCGTCGTCGATCTGCATGGCTGATGTCCCTTCTTCCAAGGACCGCTCAGCATTAGGAAACAGACCCTCTGTCACAGTCTCCTCTCCCGAGGACCGTTCAACAGCAGGTGTCCTCAGCTCTGGTCCTAGAGTACCAACGACTGTCGCAGTCTCCTCTTCCGAGGACCGCTCAACAGCTGGTAACAGACCCTCTGTCACGGTCTCCTCCCTTGAGGACCGTTCAACAGCAGGTGTCTGAGCTGGCCTCCCTCTTGACGACCCCCCAGGCTCCGAGGTTCCCGCTGCAGAGGCTATGACTCCTCTGGTCGCTCTGGCTCCGGACTCCTCAGATCGGCGTGAATCTCGAGCAGATGCTTTGGAGGTGGATCGGCTTGTTCTCGGTCGCTTCGGCACAGGTTCTGGTGTGCTGCTTCGTGGGACCTCTTGTAGCTCTATGATCTCTCTTTTACCGCCCGGATTCTTTGACATCTTTGTCGAAATGTTGCCTCGTTGATTGAACAGTGATCAAATGTTAAATCAAAAATCAAAATGGTATACACCAATATCGATATTGTGGTGACTCCCAGATGATGAGGAGCACACACTGATAACTAAGCGGAT
>Ga0209191_1001500_pt1 | contig 15420 bp, 14 predicted proteins | sample S_130626_EF_Meta_FD_187320 | JGI IMG/M metagenome (GOLD analysis project Ga0209191, IMG submission 187320) | Freshwater microbial communities from Lake Simoncouche, Canada to study carbon cycling - S_130626_EF_MetaG (SPAdes) (version 2) | ecosystem: Environmental > Aquatic > Freshwater > Lake ...
TGCCTTTAAGCAGTTGCCTCTGGGTCGGTAACTGCAACCCGAGCTGGTCTAATTACTCGATCTTTAAACTTATAACCGGGTTGCAAAATCTTTGATGCAGTTGGCTCAGTAACATCCTTTGAAGTCTCATGCATTAATGCTTCATGAATCTCTGGATTAAAGGCAACGGGTGCATCGGCAAACTTAGTTAGCCCAAGTTTTTCAACAATTGCATTGATTCGATCAGCAACTGCTTTAAAACCACCAGTTAATTCACCATGTTCTGCTGCGCGATCTAGATCATCTAGTACTGGTAAGAACTCCATTAAAACTGCAACAAATGCAAACTCGGTTGTGCTAACTCGATCACGATCTACTCGCTTTCGATAATTTGCATACTCAGCTTGCAGTCGTTGTAGATCGGAGGTCAAGGTTGCAACCTCATCTACTACAACAGTTGCTTCACTTAATGCCTCATCAACTGCATCAGATAACTCTTTATCTGATGCAGCTAAATTTTCTTCGCTCATTATTTTTGCTCATCCACTACTTCAGCATCTTGCACGCCATCATCTGCTGGTGTATCTCCGGCTGGTGCTTGCGCTGCATTAGCTGCATAAAGTGCGGCACCTAATTGCTGACTGATTTCAGATACCTTTTCGGTGGCAGATTTAATTGAAGAGATGTCGCTGCCTTCAAGTGATTTCTTAAGATCTGCAATTGCAGTTTCAAGTTCACCTTTCTTGGTTGCGTTCTCGCCTTCATTAAATTTATCTGCATTATCTTTTAGGAACTTTTCAGTTTGATAAACAAGTGAGTCACCAGAGTTTCTAACATCTGCCTCTTCACGACGCTGCTTATCTTCATCAGCATGAGCTTCAGCATCCTTCATCATTCGCTCAATCTCATCTTTAGAAAGAGCGGAACCACCGGTGATGGTCATTCGTTGCTCTTTGCCAGTGCCAAGATCTTTTGCAGATACATGCACAATTCCATTTGCATCGATGTCGAATGTAACCTCGATTTGTGGCACACCACGTGGTGCAGGTGGCAGACCGGTTAGTTCAAACATGCCAAGCTTTTTATTGTAAGCAGCCATTTCGCGCTCACCTTGGAATACTTGAATTTGCACCGCGGGTTGATTGTCATCAGCGGTTGAGAAAATCTCACTTCGCTTAGTTGGAATAGTGGTATTTCGCTCAATTAACTTAGTCATAACGCCACCCTTGGTTTCAATACCAAGTGAAAGCGGCGTTACATCAAGGAGCAGAACATCTTTAACTTCACCTTTAAGCACTCCTGCTTGCAGGGCAGCTCCTACTGCAACAACCTCATCTGGGTTAACACCCTTGTTTGGTTCTTGTCCACCGGTTAATGATTTAACTAAATCAACCACAGCTGGCATACGAGTTGATCCGCCAACTAACACCACATGATCAATATCAGCAATTGGGATACCAGCATCTTTTAATACTGATTGGAATGGTTTCTTACAACGCTCTAATAGATCTGCAGTTAATCCTTGGAACTGCGCGCGTGTAATAGTTTCATCTAAGAAAAGAGGGTTCTTCTCAGCATCAACTGTGATGTATGGCAGATTGATAGATGTTTGCGCAGATGAAGATAATTCAATCTTTGCTTTTTCAGCACCTTCACGTACACGCTGCATCGCCATCTTATCTTTTGTTAAATCAATACCGTTTTTAGCGGCAAAGGTTTTAACTAAGTGATCAACTAGTGCTTGATCCCAATCATCGCCACCAAGGTTGTTATCGCCATTAGTTGCTTTTACCTCAACTACACCTTCGCCAATTTCTAGCAAAGACACGTCAAAGGTTCCGCCACCTAAGTCGAAAACTAAAATTGTTTGTTCTTTATCGCCTTTATCTAAACCGTAAGCGAGCGCAGCCGCAGTTGGCTCGTTAACAATCCGAAGCACATTAAGGCCAGCAATTTCGCCCGCCTCTTTAGTAGCTTGACGTTGCGCGTCATTAAAGTATGCCGGCACAGTAATTACTGCATCAGATACTGTTTCACCCAAATAACTTTCGGCATCTCTTTTTAATTTCATTAAAATACGTGCGCTAATTTCCTGTGGCGTGTACTTCTTGCCATCAACATCTTGAGTCCAATTAGTTCCCATATGTCGTTTAACGGAGCGAATAGTTCGCTCAACATTTGTTACAGATTGACGCTTTGCAACCTCGCCAACTAATACCTCACCATTTTTTGCAAAGGCAACGATTGAAGGTGTAGTTCTGGCACCCTCTGCATTTGCGATAACAGTTGGCTCACCGCCCTCAAGTACTGAAACGCAGCTATTGGTTGTTCCTAAATCGATTCCTACCGCTCTGGCCATCTAACTTTCCTCCTGTGTTGGGGTTTGCTCTGAAGAGGGTTTGCGCCTCTTTCATGAGCATATTCTCAACCTTGAGTGCCCTTATAGTCAAAAGGTTGAGCCGATAGGGCTCAAGGTTGCTATCTACAGGAACTGTTTAAGCGGGGTATTTATTCCCAGGCGCTCTTTTTAGGTTTAATCACCAGGGTGGCAAGGCAGCCGCCAACTAGCCCGCCTAGGTGGGCCTTCCAGTCAATGCCAGGGATAAGAAATGGAATAGCTAGGTTTACTGCAATCAGGGTGGTCGCCTCTTTTAGGTTTGCACCCATTCTTTTGCCGGTAACAGCTAGTGCGCCAAAGAGCCCGAAGATCATTCCTGAAGCACCTACTGCATAGGTGTTAAGTGGATTAAAAAGGTAGGAGGCGAGTGAGCCAGCAATTAATGATGCGAGCAAAATTAATAGGTACTTATTTCGGCCATAAAAGTTTTCAATTGCAGTTCCGATTGAAAAGAGCGCCAACATATTGCAGATTAAGTGGACCCAACCGCCGTGAACTAGTGCAACTGTTAGTAGCCGGTAGTACTGGCCATCATTAACAGCTATGCCATATAGCGCAAGATCACCCTGCAGATTTGGTTGAACTAAGGTTAGTAAAAAACAGCCTGAGATAAAGAAGATTAAGTTTTTAGTAAGTGTTTGTTGCATTAACTTACTTAAAAGATACCTTACTTATCTTCACAGCTTGCACCGGCTTATCATTAGCACCTGTTTTAACAGTTGCAATCGCATCAACTACCTTTTGGCTTGCTGCATCTTTAACCTCACCAAAGATTGAGTGCTTGCGGTTTAACCAAGCTGTTGCAGCTACGGTAATAAAGAATTGTGAGCCGTTGGTATTAGGCCCAGCATTTGCCATCGCAAGTAGGTATGGCTTATCAAAATTTAACTCACCATGAAACTCATCGGCAAAGTTATAACCAGGTCCACCCATGCCACTACCAAGTGGGTCGCCACCTTGAATCATAAAGTTTGGAATGACTCGGTGAAAAATAGTTCCGTCATAAAGATTAGTTTTAACCTTCTCGCCAATATTTGGATCAACCCACTCTTTAGCCCCGGTTGCAAGTTCAACAAAGTTTGCTACCGTTTTTGGTGCGTGGTTTGGAAAAAGTTCAATCACAATATCGCCCATGCTGGTGTGAAGGGTTGCGCTATTCATTTATTTTCTCTTCTCTCTATCTTTATTTATTAACCAAAAGAATTTATATTTAAATTAATAAATATAAATAATTGTGGAGACCAGGGGAATCGAACCCCTAACCCCCGCCTTGCAAAGGCGGTGCTCTACCAATTGAGCTAGGTCCCCGCGTTGTGTGCAGGGTGGGCCTATGTGGACTTGAACCACAGACCTCTTCCTTATCAGGGAAGCGCTCTAACCAGGCTGAGCTATAGGCCCATATTGCTGGTGAAGGCTACCTGAGGAAGTACTGCGCAACCAAAAGCGGTTCTTTATTACCTCTTCAATCTTCTAGATAGACGCTTAATCGAGATCATCAACTAAGCGAGTGACAGATACTACTGAGATTCCAGCATCTAGGTTTACCAGCCGCACGCCCAAGGTGTCTCGGCCAGTCTCTCTAATCTGCGTCAATGGTGTGCGCATAACAGTGCCAGCCGATGAGATCGCAAGGATCTCATCACTTTCCTGCACAATCATCGCGCCAACTAAAACGCCTCTGGAATCTTCATCGATCTTGGCAGCTTTAACACCAACGCCACCTCTTCCTTGAGTTCGATACTCCTCAAGTTTTGTTCGTTTGGCATAACCGCCATCGGTTGCGGTAAATACATAATTTTTATTGTCGCTACTAATTGCTGCCATTGCTAATAGGTTGTCACCTTTTCTAAATTTCATTCCAATCACACCGGTGGCGCCTCTTCCCATCGGCCGAAGATTTTCATCGTTGGCGGCAAAACGAAGTGACATTCCCATCTTTGAAACTAATAACAACTCTTCTTTTTCACTTACCAATGTTGCAGAGACAACTTCATCATTTGCTTTAAGTGAGACTGCAATTAAGCCACCACTTCGTGGTGAGTCATACTCAACCAATGGTGTCTTCTTAACAATGCCGGCTTTAGTTGCAATTACTAAATATGGTTGGGTTTTGTAATCTGCAATTGCAATAACTTGCGCAATTACTTCATCTGGTTTAAATGCTAAAAGATTTGCGACATGCTGTCCTCTGGCATCGCGGCCAGCATCTGGTAGTTCATGAACTTTGGCGCGATATACCCGGCCCTTGTTGGTAAAGAAAAGTAACCAGTTGTGTGTGCTTGCAGTAAAGAAATGTTCAACTACATCATCAGTCTTTAACGCTGCACCCTTTACGCCTTTGCCGCCGCGCTTTTGCGCCCGGTATGCGTCAGCCTTGGTTCGCTTTGAGTATCCACCTTTAGTAATTGTTACGACAACATCTTGATCTGGAATTAAATCCTCTACTGAAAGGTCGGTATCTCCTGCAATTATTTGAGTACGTCGCTCATTACCGTATTTATTGCCCACCTCAGTTAACTCAGTTTTGATTATGGTGCGCTGCTTTTCTGGGCTGGCTAGGATGATGTTTAGCTCTTTGATATCAGCCATTAACTCATCATGCTCATCAATAATCTTCTGTCGCTCAAGGGCTGCAATTCTGCGCAGTTGCATATCTAAGATTGCATTAGCTTGTAATTCATCAACCTCAAGTAATTTCATCAAGCCAGTTCTTGCCTCTTCTGGTGTCTTACTTGCTCTAATTAATGCAATTACCGCATCTAACGCATCTAACGCTTTTAAGTAACCTTTTAATATGTGAGCACGTTTTTCCCGCTCAAGTAACCGGTACTTACTTCGTCTAACAATTACCTCAACCTGGTGGTCAATGTAGTAACGAATGAACTCATCTAATCGAAGAGTTCTTGGCACACCATCTACCAATGCCAACATGTTGGCACCAAATGAATCTTGTAGTTGGGTGTGTTTGTAAAGATTATTTAATACAACCTTTGCAACTGCGTCATTTCTTAAAACAATTACAAGTCTTTGTCCTAAACGCTCATTACCTTCATCTCTAACATCTGCAATTCCTTTAATTCGGCCATCTTTAACTAATTCAGCAATTTTAAGTGCAAGATTATCTGGGTTAACTTGGTATGGCAGCTCAGTTACAACTAAACAGGTGCGCTTGTTAATCTCTTCAACCTCAACAACTGCTCGCATAATTACTGAGCCGCGGCCAGTTTTGTATGCATCATCAATTCCGCCTCGGCCAACAATTAATGCTTTGGTTGGAAAATCAGGTCCTTTAACAATTGTCATTAACTTTGCTAGCAATTGATCAGATGGCATATCTGGATTCTCTAACGCAAAGCAGGTTGCATCAATTACTTCATTTAAATTATGTGGTGGAATATTTGTTGCCATGCCAACTGCAATACCGGCAGAACCATTAACTAATAGGTTTGGAAATCTAGATGGAAGAACAGTTGGCTCTTGTGATCTGCCGTCATAGTTTGGAATGAAATCAACTGTGTTTTCATCAATATCTCGCATCATCTCCATTGCAAGTGGTGCAAGGCGAGCTTCGGTGTAGCGCATTGCTGCTGCTGGATCATTACCAGGAGAGCCAAAGTTTCCATTGCCATCAATTAATGGATAGCGAAGTGACCAGAACTGTGCCAAACGAACTACTGCGTCATAAATTGCAGTGTCACCATGTGGATGGTAATTACCCATAACATCTCCAACAATTCGAGATGATTTGTAATAACCCTTATCTGGTCGATAACCAGCGTCATACATTGCATATAAAACCCTGCGGTGTACTGGCTTTAGTCCATCTCTAATATCTGGAAGTGCTCGGCCAACAATTACGCTCATTGCGTAATCTAGATAAGACCTAGCCATCTCAACTTGTAGGTCAACAGATTCTTGGCGGTCGCGCCCATGTTCACCTTCGTTGTCAGTAAATGTTTTATCCATAATTTATCTCGCTTAGATATCCAAGAATCTAACATCTTTAGCGTTGCGCTGAATAAATGATCTACGTAATTCAACATCCTCGCCCATTAAAACCGAAAACAAATCATCAGCTGCGGCAGCATCTTCAAGAGTTACTTTAATTAAAACTCTAGTTGCTGGATCCATTGTGGTATCCCATAACTCTTTTGCTGGCATCTCGCCTAATCCTTTAAACCGTTGAATACCATCCTCTTTTGGTAGTCGCTTGCCATTATCTAATCCCATTTGAATAAAACCATCGCGTTCTCTATCACTAAACGCATATTGAACTGGCTCTTTGCCACCCCACTTTAATTTATATAGTGGTGGTTGAGCTAAGTAAACAAAACCATTTTCAATCAACGGTTTCATAAATCTAAATAATAAAGTTAGCAAAAGCGTTCTGATGTGTTGGCCGTCAACATCAGCATCTGCCATCAAGATAATTTTGTGGTATCTAAGTTTTGCTAAATCAAAATCATCGTGAATGCCGGTGCCAAGTGCGGTAATTAATGCTTGCACTTCGTTGTTTTGTAATACTCGATCGATTCTTGCTTTTTCAACATTTAAAATCTTTCCGCGAATTGGCAGCACTGCTTGATATCTAGAGTCACGTCCACCTTTTGTTGAACCACCAGCAGAATCTCCCTCAACAATATAAAGCTCACACTTTTCTGGCTCAGTCCACTGACAATCTGCCAACTTTCCTGGCATGCCACGTCCCTCTAATAAACCTTTGCGGTTTCGAGATAGATCGCGCGCTTTACGCGCTGCAACTCGGGCAGCGGCGGCATCAATTGATTTTCTAACAATATCTTTTCCTTCACTTGGATTTTTTTCAAACCAAGATGTTAAGTGATCATTCATAGCTTTTTGAGTAAATGATTTAGCTTCAGTATTGCCTAGTTTTGTCTTTGTTTGTCCTTCAAATTGTGGTTCACCGATTTTGATGGAGACAATTGCAGTTAGGCCTTCACGAACATCATCACCAGTTAGGCGATCCTCTTTCTTTTTAATATATCCCCACTCTTCACCAAACTTATTAACAATTGATGTGAGCGCGGTTCTAAAACCTTCTTCATGGGTGCCACCTTCTTGAGTGTTAATTGTGTTAGCGAAGGTGTAAACAGATTCAGAAAATCCAGTATTCCATTGCATTGCCACCTCAAGTGACATTTTATTTTTACTATCTTCACCCTCAAAAGAAATAATTGATTTATGGGTTTCACCCTTTGATAAATTTAAATGTTTAACAAAATCGATAATTCCGCCGGCGTACTCATATCTAACATGTAGCGGGTTTCCTTTTTCATCCACATGCCCTGCTCGCTCATCAGTCAAAGTTAAAATCAAACCTTTATTTAGAAATGCCATTTCGCGAAAACGAGTAGATAAAGTTTCAAATGAAAAATCTGTAGTTTCAAAGATTTCTTTAGATGGCCAAAAAATTACTGTGGTGCCAGAATCATCGGTTGCACTACCTTTTTTAAGTGGCGCGGTCGGAACACCTAATTTATAACTTTGGCCCCAATTAAATCCATCTCGTTTAACCTCAACAGATAGATCAGTACTTAATGCGTTAACAACTGAGATACCAACACCATGTAGACCACCAGAAACTGAGTAACCACCATCGCCGAATTTTCCACCGGCGTGTAAAACTGTAAGCACTACTTCAAGTGCTGGCTTTTTTTCAACTGGGTGAATATCTACTGGAATTCCGCGACCATTATCAATTACTTTCACTGAACCATCTTTTTGTAAAATTACATTTATATCTGTGCAGTAACCTGCGAGCGCCTCATCAACCGAGTTATCAACTACTTCATAAACTAAATGGTGTAATCCGCGTTCACCCGTTGAACCGATATACATGCCTGGTCTTTTTCTAACCGCATCTAATCCTTCTAGTACGGTGATATTTGATGCGTCATAACCTTTGTGTTCACTTTTTGATTTAGCTTGGTCGGCACTGCTTTTGGTCGGCACCATCTACCTCCAAACTCTCTTATAGGCGATCCTGGCCGTTTTTAGCGCGGCGCACCCCATAATCCTATCGGTGAATGGATTTTAGAAATACCCTAAAAAGGGTTTTGTGGTGTAAATCAGGGGGTTTTACAGAAGTTTTGTAGGTACTTACTAGCCGTAGGTGTCTCTAGGCCCTTTAGCTCCTCTAATTGAGCGTAAACCCTTCTTCCAACTTGGTGCATTTGGCCCAATCACATTTAACTCTTCAACTAGCGCACCAGGAGCTGAGTTTGAGATCGTAGTTAGTAATTCATTTTGCATAAGTCTCATTTGTGTCGCCCATGCAGTAGATGAAGATTGAATTGTTAATCTGCCATCAACTAATGAGATTGGTGTGGTGTGTTCAGATATTTCTGCGCCCACGATTTGTTGCCAATCACTAAATAAATTTCCTTCAGCTACTCCTTTGCCCCAATTGCGGCCAGAGATAACCTCAGATAAAACACTCTCTAATGATTGTGGGTCACCAATTTTCTGCCGCACCTCACTTGCACCCTCACTGCTTCGATTTTTTCTAAAACCTGAGCGATAAAACTTATATAACTCTTTTGCTAGATCGTTTTTCATATTTTACTAACCGATCCATTTTTAACTAAAAACTTTGCCCCTGTTAAAGAGTTTGGTAGATCACTTTCAACCGCCACAGTAATTAATGTTTGCTCAGCACTTTGTGCAATTTGAGCAAGTTTTTCTCTACGATCTTCATCTAGCTCAGAAAAAACATCATCTAATATTAAAATGGGTGATAAGCCATCTGATTTTAATAAATTATAGGTGGCAAGTTTTAATGAGAGTGCAATCGACCAGGACTCACCGTGGCTGGCATATCCCTTAACCAAGTGATCGCCCAACATTAAAGTTAAATCATCACGGTGTGGGCCACACAAAGTTAAACCGCGATCAATCTCGGCGCCCCGATTGTTAATTAATTTCTCCATAATTTTTACAGTGTTCTCTTTATCATCAGTTGATGGGTTTTCAATAGATGATTTATATATTATTTCCGCAGGCTTTGTATCTGATATCTTTTTATAGATTTGATTAAATAATGGTTTTAACTCAACTAGGGCAGCCATGCGCAATGCTATTAATTGCCCGCCAAAATCTGCCACCTGTTTGTCCCATGGAGCTAGCGCATCATTTGAGGCCCGGGTTTTAAGTAATGAGTTTCGTTGTTTAACCGCTCGCTCATAATCAGTAATCACACCAGCAATACGGGGAGATCTTAAAGTTAATAACTGATCAATAAATCTGCGACGCTCATTTGGATCACCCCGAACAATATCTAAATCCTCTGGTGAAAAATATATTGTTTGCACAATTCCAAAGATCTCTTTTTGGCTGCGAACTGGATTTTGATTTACTTTAGCTCGGTTTGCTTTCTCGCCATTAATTTCTAGCTCAACTAAAATTTCTCGCTCTGGATATTTAACCTTGGCGCGAATATAAGCTGATTGATTTCCCAGTTTTATTAATGGGGTATTACCGCTGGCTCGGTGTGAGTTGAGGAAGGTTAGATAAAGAATTGACTCTGCAATATTTGTTTTACCCTCACCATTTTTACCAACAAAGATTGAAACCCCACCCTCTAATTGAAGATCTAGGGTTGTGTAGGAGCGGTAATTGGCAAGGTTTAGATTGGTGATTAACACTAATTTAAATTTTTATATTTATGAGGAGTAACGCATTGGCATTAACAAATATTTATAATTTGTAATTGGCGCACTACCTGCCTCGGTTTGCCCGGTTAACACTGCAGGTTTGTTGGCGCCGGTAAATGTAATGTGAACAAATGCGGTGTTGATCGCAGTTAAACCATCGGTTAAAAATGTTGGATTAAAGGCAATATTTATATCCTCGCCTTTATAGTTGATGTCTAACTTCTCACTAGCTTGTGCTTCATCCCCAGTACCGGCTTCTAATTGCAGTGAGTTGTTTGAAAAATTCAGTCGCAATGGCACGGTTTTATCTGTTACTAAAGCAACCCGGCGAACTGAATCAAGAAAGGGCGCAACTTCAATGATTGCATCCGCAGTTGATTCGGTTGGAAGTAGGTGTCTAAATGGTGGGAAGGAGCCATCTAAAACCCGTGATGTCATGGTTTTTCCTTCAGAGATAAATCCAACTAATTTTTCGTTTGTGTTTGCAGGTGCCAGCGCAATTGTTACCTGGGATGTACCGATTAAAGATTTAGCCGCATCAGCTAATGTGCGAGCGCGCAATAATGATGTGGTTTCAATATTTGCATCCTGTGCACTCCAAGTTAATTCACGAACTGCAAGGCGGTAACGATCAGTGGCCGCTAAAGTGATTTGGTTTTTATTTATCTCAACAAAAACACCTGTTAATGTTGGTAGGGAATCGTCTTTACCGGCAGCAATTGCTACTTGATTTACCGCAGTTGCGAAAAGATCTGAATTTAAACTTCCAGATGCTGTTGGTAATTCCGGTAATGCTGGATACTCAACAAGTGGCAGGGTTGGTAGAGTGAATTTGGCGCTTCCTGCGGTTACTAAAACTCTGCTTCCTTCTAAATTAAAGGTGACTGGTTTTGCTGGAAGTGATCTTGAGATCTCAGCTAGTAATTTTCCAGGAACTAAAACTTTTCCTTTTTGAGAGATATCTGCTTTAAATTTTGCTTTAGCTGATGTTTCTAAATCTGAACCGGATAGTGTGATCTCATCAGCAACATCAATTACGATTCCAAGTAACGCTGTGGTGATAGGCCGGTTTGAGATCGACTTTGAAACCCAGTTGACTGCGTCAACTAAGGCATCTCGTTCAACTACAAACTTCATTACTCACCTTTTCTTTATTTATCCTTCAAATCTTAACTACTTAAAGTTTTAACCAACAGTTCGTATCTATCCACCTTTTATCTCTTTATATAGTGGTTAGTAGTAACCAGAGCGGAAAATGTGGAAAGCGGGTAAAACCGCAGGTCACACGCAATGAAGTTACCCCCAAAAACTGTGGGCGGGGTGTGGGCGAGCTGTTTAAAACCAGCGTGAAAACCAGTTATAAACAACCATATCCACAGTTATCCACACCTTATCCCCAGTCTGGGGGTAGAGGGTATGGAGAACTTTTCAATATTTAGTTGGAAAAAACCTTACTTTTTAGATTGCTGCTTGATCCGGTTGGTTAACTCAGTTACCTGGTTATAGATCGAGCGCCTCTCTGCCATCAACTGGCGGATTTTGCGGTCGGCGTGCATCACAGTGGTGTGATCTCTTCCCCCAAAAGCTTGGCCAATTTTAGGAAGGGATAACTCAGTCATCTCTCGGCAGAGATACATCGCAATCTGGCGGGCGTTAACTAAAACCCGAGAACGGGATGTGCCACAAAGATCATCGATAGATAGTGAGAAGTAGGAGGCGGTCTGAGCCATAATCACCGGTCCGGTTATTTCCGGTCCACCCTCTTCTGGGATTAAATCCTTAAGCACAATCTCTGCAAGTGATAAATCAACACCTTGGCGATTTAATGAAGCAAATGCAGTCACGCGAATTAGTGCACCCTCTAGCTCACGAATATTTGTCGAGATCTTGCTAGCAATATATTCCAGAACATCATCGGGTGCGTTTAATTTATCCTGCGCAGCTTTTTTGCGAAGAATTGCAATTCTAGTTTCAAGCTCTGGTGGTTGAATATCGGTAATTAAACCCCACTCAAATCGGGAGCGAAGGCGATCTTCCAGAGTTGTTAATTGTTTTGGTGGGCGATCACTTGAAATAACAATCTGCTTGTTTGCGTTATATAAAGTATTAAAAGTATGGAAGAACTCCTCTTGAGTCCGCTCCTTGTTTTCTAAGAACTGAATATCATCAACCAACAAAATATCTAGATCGCGGTAGCGCTTTTGAAAAACTGAAGCTTTATCATCACGAATTGAGTTAATAAAGTCATTAGTGAACTCTTCAGAGGAAACATAACGAACCCGGGTTGAGCTATATAACTCTTTGGCGTAAGCACCGATAGCGTGTAATAAGTGGGTCTTACCAAGTCCTGATTCACCATAAATAAATAGCGGGTTATATGCCTTTGCGGGCGCCTCAGCCACCGCAACCGCTGCTGCGTGCGCAAACCGATTTGAGGCACCAATTACAAATGATTCAAAAATATATCGTGGGTTTAATTGCGCACTTTCATTATTTGTAAGTGAGGTGGAGTTTCTACCAGTGCCACCTTTAACCTCAATTGGGCTTTCAATTAAATTTTCTACCTGATCACTAGGTGAATCCTCATAAGAATCAGTTTTTGAATCGGCGGTAACGGTTACTGCAATATTTATTTTTTCACCAAACTGATTAGTTAGCTCTTCAGTAAGAATTGCGCGAAGCCGGGTTTCTAAAACATCCTTTGTAAAAAGATCTGGAGCTGACAAAAGTAGGTTTGATCCTTCATCGCCTTCACCTGGAAGTAAGCCAAGTGGTTTGGTTCTAACTAAAAAAGCGCTGTATTGCGGGGTTGAGACAGATGAGACAACCTGATCCCAAAGTTTTTGCAGATCTACCTGTGCAAGAGTTGCCATCTAATCCACCCGAATCCTGGCCAAAAGCCCTAAAAAGTTACCCACAAAGTTATCCACAGGCTGTGGTCTAAACCTGTCCTTTAAACTTCAATTTCTAGCCATAGAGGGGGAAATCTGTGGATAGAGGGCGAACATAGGGGCTACCTCTCAGGAATGCAAGTGGTTATCCACATTAACCAGGAGCTCGGTTAGCCAAATCGGGTGGTTTGACCCATCTTGTCCCCAACCCTTACCCTTACCACCCGTACCGCTGTGACCCTTAAATGGGAGTAGTTCTACTTTAGGAGATATTTATGAAGCGCACCTTCCAGCCCAATGTTCGCAAGCGGGCTAAAAAACATGGTTTCCGTGCACGCATGGCCTCAAGAGGTGGACGCGGTGTTTTATCAGCTCGTCGCGCTAAAGGCCGAGCCAAAATCTCTGCTTAATTAAAACCCCAACACGTGTTACCTAAATCCAACCGCCTGCGGGTGGGATCAGATTTTAATCGCATCACAAAAACTGGTGTGCGAATTAATAGTGAAAACCTGGTTATCTATGCCGCACTTGCCGGCGAGGATCAACCACAAATCGGATTTATCGTAAACCGCTCAGTTGGCGGATCAGTCACTAGACATTTAGTTACTAGAAAACTTCGTCACAACTTTGCTTCCCATATTAAATCCCTACCAAAGAAAAGTATGTTGGTAGTTAGAGTTTTAAAACAACAAGCTGATTACACCACCGAGGTTGCTGCTAGTGTTGAAAAAACTATTGCAAAAATTTCTAGCAAAAAGGCGGATGCGTGAGAAAAATACTTGTATTGGTAATTAAGGGTTATCAAAAACTTATCTCACCTTACTTTGCACCCCGCTGTAAGTACTACCCATCATGTTCTACCTACGCCGAACTTGCCATTACTGAGTTTGGAATCAAAGGATTATTTATGTCCGGCTGGCGATTAATTAGATGTAACCCCCTTTCCCATGGCGGGGTGGATTACCCATCAAAGAAGGCTGTTTTAACAGTAAAAGAGAGGCAATTAATCTAATGGGCGCTATTTTAAACCCGCTATACACCGCTGTTTCTTGGGTGATTATCACCTTCCATGACTTACTAAGTTTTACCAACAACGAGGATCTGCAGTGGTCGATTGGAATTATCGCACTTGTTATTTTAATTCGAATTATTTTAATTCCATTATTTGTTAAACAGATCAAATCCCAACGCGCGTTAACCGCCTTGCAACCACATATGAAGGCGATTCAAAAGAAGCATAAAGATGATCGCCAGAAGCAATCAGAGGAGATGATGAAGCTCTATAAAGAGCATAAAACAAATCCTTTTGCCTCATGTTTTCCAATCTTGGCCCAAGCCCCAATCTTCTTTGCCCTTTTCACAGTATTAAATGGAATTAGCCAAAACAAACCCCATGGTTTATTAAAGGGTGAATATTTAATTTCAGCTCAACAAGCTCACTTTTTTGGCGCCCCACTATCTGGCACATTCCTAGGATCCACCGATGGTGGCACTAAATTAATTGCAATCGCTTTAATTATCTTTATGTCCGCCACCACCTTCACCACTCAACGTCAGTTGATGGTTAAAGGAATGCCAAAGATGGACTCATCAAATAACATGATGTTGCAACAGCAAAAAATTATGCTTTATTTATTCCCAATTATTTTTGCAGTAACTGGCGTTAACTTTCCAATTGGAGTTTTAATTTACTGGTCAACTACAAACCTTTGGACCTGGGGCCAGCAATATTATGTAATTAAGCGAAACCCAACACCGGGCTCTCCTGCCTATGAAGAGTTACAAAAGAAGAAAGCTGCAAAAGGATTACTTGATGAAAAAAGTAATGATGAGGGCGGAACCACAATTACTGAAGATCCAACCGATATTGGTGGGCAACGAAAGCAACCAAAACGGAAGAAGAAAAAGCGTTAAGAAAACCATAACAAAGTAGTACAAAAACTATCAAAGCAGTATAAATACCATCTTGGAGGAAAAATGAGCGAAGTAAAGAGCGAAAAGGTTGTTGAGAAGAAGAGTTTGATCGCCCAACTAGAGGAAGAGGGCGATGTCGCCGCTGACTACCTAGAGGGCTTACTTGATATTGCCGACCTTGATGGCGATATCGATATTGATGTTGAAAATGACCGAGCAGCACTTGCGATCGCTGGGGGCAAATTAAGCCACCTAGTAGGCGGCCGCGGTGAGGTTCTAGATTCCCTACAGGAGCTAACCCGCCTGGCAGTTCAAACCTCTCTAGGTGAGCGCAGCCGGTTAATGCTTGATATTGATAACTTTAGAGCTGATAAAAAGAGTGAGTTGGCTCAGTTGGCAAAAGAGACCGCCGAAGAGGTTAAGTCCACTGGGGAGGCGATAAAGCTTCGCCCAATGAACGCCTTTGAACGCAAGGTTGTCCATGACACCATTCAAGAGATTGGCCTAACCAGTGAATCTGAGGGTGAAGACCCAGATCGCTGCGTGGTAGTACTTCCTGCCTAAG
>Ga0209191_1001502_pt1 | contig 15417 bp, 15 predicted proteins | sample S_130626_EF_Meta_FD_187320 | JGI IMG/M metagenome (GOLD analysis project Ga0209191, IMG submission 187320) | Freshwater microbial communities from Lake Simoncouche, Canada to study carbon cycling - S_130626_EF_MetaG (SPAdes) (version 2) | ecosystem: Environmental > Aquatic > Freshwater > Lake ...
CTTCCCCTTTTTGTATAAATCAATAAATACTTTAATGACAGTTTCATAATAGTCCGGATCCATTGTGAAAGAAGTACGCTCCCAATCCAAACTACAGCCCATCTTTCTTAATTGCTGTAAAATAATACCGCCGTATTTTTCCTTCCACTCCCAAGCGTAACTTAAAAATTCTTCTCTACTTAAGGATGATTTAGCAATCCCTCTTTCTCTCAACATCGCAACCACTTTTGCTTCCGTTGCAATAGAAGCATGATCCGTACCAGGCACCCAACAAGGATTCATCCCTTGCATACGGGCACGACGCACTAAAATATCTTGTATCGTATTGTTCAAGCAATGGCCCATGTGTAAAACACCGGTCACATTTGGAGGAGGGATGACCACGGTATACGCTGGCTTCTCATTGGGCATACTGTGAAAATACCCTTGGTCGATCCAATGTTGATACCATTTAGTCTCTACTTCACCCGGTATAAAATTTTTACTCAATTCCATGCTAATTGCTTTTCCTATAATGAGTTACAAAAATAAGGAAAAGCCGCTAGCTATTATTGACAAAAAAATGCGAACTTGGAGCCTCATGGAATTTGCAATTGTAGACATAGAAACCACTGGCGGGATGCCCCATACACATGGGATCACCGAAATCGCAATTGTGATGCACAATGGTATCGAGGTAACGGGTAAATATGTGACTTTGGTGAATCCAAGACAAAAAATCCCTCCATTTATCGTGAATATGACGGGCATTAGTGACGAAATGGTGTCCCAAGCACCCTTATTCGAGGAAGTAGCACCACAGATATACAATCTTTTGAAAGACCGCATTTTTGTAGCACACAATGCAAGCTTTGATTATTCTTTTGTTAGATACTTATTGGGCAAGTCTGGATATGATTGGTCAGCACCTAAATTATGCACCATTCGTTTGAGTAAGAAAGTATTCCCTGGTTTAGCTAAATATGGATTAGGTTCTTTAACGCGTGACCTTGGTATCCGCATTGAAGGTAGACACCGTGCTTGGGGAGATGCGCAAGCCACAGCCGAAGTACTGACCATGGCGATCGAAAAAGAGGGGATGGCTCCGATACATTATTTATTGGCTAAAAAAGAAGGCAGAAAAAAAATTGCGCCACTCAAAGACGAACCGAGTGATGCATCAAGTGATGAAGAACCTAGTGAGGATTAATACTCCGCTGTGACCCCTGTATAATTCTGAGGGGTGATTTTCTTTAATTCTTTTTTCAAAGCAACAGTTACTTTTAATCCATCAATGAATTTATGCATGGACTTTTTATCAATCTTGCTATTGCCTCTTGTTAAATCTTTTAATGCCTCATAAGGATTAGGATATTGTTCGCGACGTAAAATAGTTTGTATCGCTTCTGCTACCACCGCCCAATTATTTTCAAGGTCTTCATTGATTTTCACTTCATTTAAAATCAATTTTCCTAAACCTTTTTCAATAGAATTAATGGCAATCGTAATATGCCCAATAGGCACACCGATATTTCTTAAGACAGTTGAATCGGTTAAGTCTCTTTGTAATCTACTAATAGGAAGCTTCGCTGCAAGATGCTCTAGTAAAGCATTGGCAATGCCTAAATTACCCTCTGCGTTTTCAAAATCAATTGGGTTGACTTTATGCGGCATCGCACTAGATCCGACTTCGCCTTTTTTAGTTTGTTGTTTAAAGTAATCCATGGAGATATAGGTCCAGATGTCTCGCGTTAAATCAATCAATATGGTGTTCAATCTTTTTAGGTTATCGCAATGTGCGGCAAAATGATCGTAGTGCTCAATTTGAGTGGTGAACTGCATACGCTCAAGGCCCAACACATCATCTACAAATTCATTGCCTAATGCCACCCAATTTTTCTTAGGGTAGGCGATATGATGTGCATTGTAATTTCCGGTAGCACCACCAAATTTTGCGGCATAAGGAATACTGCTAAACAATTCTATCTGATGGTTGATTCTTTCTACAAATACCATGAGCTCCTTTCCTAAAGTGGTTGGCGAAGCGGACTGGCCATGGGTTCTAGCCAATAATGGTACTTTCTTCCATTGTTTTGCAAATTGGTACAATCTGTTTTGTAAATTAATATAGGCTGGTAAAATTTCAGACTCCATCGCGTTTTTCCAACTAAGAGGAATAGCCGTGTTATTGATGTCTTGAGAAGTCAATCCAAAATGGATCCACTCTTTCAATCCGCTCGCTTTATGTTGGTCTAAAATTTCCTTTAAAAAATATTCAACTGCTTTTACATCATGGTTGGTAGTGGCTTCAATCGCTTTGATCTTTGCCGCATCTTCCTCCGAAAAGTTTTCGACCATATCCAATAAGGCTTTTCTTAAACCTACAGGTACTTTAAAGAACTTCTTATCACCTAAAAACAAAAAGTAGTGTACTTCTACCAATACACGATAGCGGATAAGGGCATATTCAGAAAAATAAGCACCTAGTGCTGCTGTTTGTTTGTGGTAACGACCATCGATGGGTGAAATAGCGCTTAATTGAGACATATAGTTTGCTTTAAAACAATTTGAATGAATATCTTTGCACAAAGTTAATTCAATTGGACAAGAGATGGCGCATTGGGGTGGTAAGTTATTTCAACACACAACCCTTATTATTGGGGATAGAAAAAGCTGATTTTTTATCAAAAATAGAATTGGTAAAAGACTATCCAGCAAAAATCGCACAAGCCTTAATCGACGGCCAGATTGATATTGGCCTTGTTCCAGTGGCCATTACCCCATTTTTATCGCATCCCCATATTGTATCTGATTACTGCATTGGCACTCAATCGAAAGTGGCATCTGTCGCCATTTTTAGCAAAGTCCCAATGGAACAAATTGAATCCATTTACTTGGACTATCAAAGCAGAACCTCGGTTCAATTGGCTCGCATCTTATTAAAGGAGTTTTGGAAAAAGGACATTTGGTTCTTAAAAGCCGAAGAGGGGTATATCCAATCTATTGAGGGCACTACAGCTGGGGTGATTATTGGAGATAGGGCATTGGCAAATTTGACTGAGTTTGAGTATGTATACGACTTGGGTGAAGCATGGATGGCACATACAGGCCTGCCTTTTGTATTTGCCGCATGGATGTCGAATCAACCAATACCAGATGATTTTAAAATTTTGTTTAATTATGCAAATGCCTATGGCGTAGAGCATATTGATGAAGTGTTAAATCAACTTCCTGCCAGAAAGCACGGCTATGACATGGAGACTTATTACACAAAGAATATTGTGTATCAATTGACTGATACAATGCAACAAGGGATGCAATTGTTTTTAGAAAAAGTGAAACAATTAGCGCCTTAAAAATCCGAACAATTTATTTTTCAAAAATCCTTGAACTAAATCCTTTAGTTCTGGAGCTGGATTGATCCAAACAATCAGCGCATAAAAGCCAAGTCCATAAATGCTAGACTTAATTGCAATATTCAATACAAAATTAGAGGTAGATGGGATGATGTAAATTAAAAACATCAAGGCAATGCTGATGATTAAGAATAAGCCATGTTGTAAGGTGTATGGCTGTAATTTGAACTTCTTATACAAGAATAAAAAGCGCACACTATTGTATAAAGTCAATGCAGCTAAATTGGAATAAGCCAAGCCAATTAATGAATAGTTCGTGATTAAATAAAAGTTCAAAGGAATAGATAAAACAATGTAAAATAGGTTAGTAAAAAAATCGAATCTCCAATAATTAGACGTGCCAATAATTTGTCCATTCACGCCTGTAGCAAGATCAATTAATTTTGCAAGCCCCATGATAAAAACAATTGGCGCCAAGGCTTCATAACCTCCGCCTTCTTTGTGGCTGATCCAATTTAAAAATGCAACCAAGTTTTCGATATTCAACCAGATCAATCCAAATAACAATAATCCAATGGCTAATAGATTAGAAACACTTTTATGATATACATGCTTGATATTGGCAAAGTCTTTATCCTTCCATGATTTAGCCAATACTGGAATGCTAATGGCATTTAAACTTCGCTGTGGGATTTCCATAATAGCAGCTACATAAGTGGCGATGGCAAATATACTAGCATCACTCAAGCCTTTTATAACAACAATCATTGCAGTATCATTGGTCCTTGCTAGTAAATTAAAGAACTGGCCTGCGAAAACAAATAATGCAAAATTGAGCATCTTCCACTTTAGGCGCTTTGTTACACTACTTATTTTAAAACTTCTGAATGACCATCCTTGTGATGTAGATAAGTTATAAATCAATAATAAAGTAGGGATGACGTAGATGCCACTAAAAAGTAAAATAAATTGATCTAAATTAAGCCAGTTTAATCCAACTCCAAGAATCAAGATAGTGGTCAATATTCTGACTGCTGTTTCTCTTAAAAAATTGGTGAAGACCCCTTTTTGTAATCCCCAAGCAAAAGCTTCAAGCCAATAAAAAATCATTAAAAAGAAGGTATAGGGATAGACGTAGTTGAAATAAGAAGCAAGGCTTGGAGATTTGCCTAATTTACTGATGATGAAATCTTTATTCTCCCATCCAATCCACATCATCAATCCAAAACCAATTAGGTTAATGATTAAGGTTAAAAATGGCAATTCATTTTTCTTTGGCCCTAAGTAATGGTTGTAAAATGGGAAGAATTTATAGACCACTGGAAGCGTACCTAAAGTACAGAAAACAGAGAGGGTAGCGCCAATATCAATCATGGCTCTGACAAGTCCTTGGTCATTTTTAGAGAAGAACATGGGGAATAATACAAGCAAATTCACTGCACCTATCACAAACCCAATCATGATAAAGATAGACGACTTGATACCTTGTTTTTGGATAATACCCATGCTACAAATATATTGTAATTGTGGTAAAAGTAAATATGTAATGAAATGGGCTTATTTTTACATTATGGATCAATTGTCGGTCATTACGATATGTTTTAACAATTTAAGCGACTTGCAGCGTACCTGTGATTCGGTGGACGCGCAGTCGGTCCAGCCCTATGAACATTATATAATTGATGGGTCTACTGATACAGCCATTGCAGAATGGCTTCAAAACACCCCACAACCTACTTATCGCAAATGGGTTTGCGAAAGAGATAAGGGTATTTCAGATGCTTTTAATAAAGGCATCCATCATGCTACTGGCAGTTTAATTCATATTTTAAATTCAGCGGACATCTACTTTTCAAACTCGGTGATTGAAAAGGCCTTAGTGTATTTTGATACAAACAATACGGTTCAGTGGGCTAGTGGAAAAATTTGCATGAAGCGTGGCGGCATTTGGGTGAATATCGGTGTGCCCTTTGATGCAGGACAATTGTATAAAGGGATGAGGTCGGTATCACATCCAACATGGTTTCTAAAAAAAGAATTGTACAATAAAGTTGGTCATTTTTCTCTAGACATTAAAATTGCCATGGACTATGATTTAATGTGTAGGCTTAAAAATGAGCCCTATGGTTTTATGGATGAAACCATCGTAAAATTTGATGAAGGAGGCGTCAGCACCAATCAATATCTAAAATCGCTTAAGGAGAATGTGAAAGTGTATGAGTCTTATTTTGGATTTTCATTTGCTGCTCGTATTTGGCAGTTCCGATTAAGCCTTTTATTTTATCTATTGCAATCTAAGTTCGGGAAGTTTTTATACGCGATTAAGGCTCAAAATTTAAAGTAGTAAATCTTTTTTAGAGCTGAACTCTAGTTGTTTTTTACAGCACAGGCTTTTTATATACCTTCTTAAATAACAAAAATAAATCGTTGAGTATAGGGTAGGTTTCGATAGTTCTTGCAAGCCGGATAGAATTTATTTTCAAAGGCTCATAGGCGCTATCTAATGCAATACATTTTGCAGCAATTTTTTCAATCATATGGTCAATGGATAAGCCTTTTCTTAGGCTTCTTGGTGTTCTTAATAGTCTGTGTGCAATTGACTTGGTTGTACTTTCACAGAACTTTTGTGTATTAGCTTGAATGACCTGCCCCAATGCAGTTGATGCTGTTTTAAGTTCATTCAAGTAGTCTAAGAAAATGATAAATGCATCCAATAAAATTGTATCCTTTGAGGTTTTAGTAGTTGATGCATGAATCCTAAACGAAAATTGCGTACTAGGGTCTACTGCTAGGTAAGATTTTTTAGTAAGATCAAGCCATAATTGTAAATCGGCATAAATCAAGTTTGGATAATGGGTTGGGATGCCTCCTAATGCATCATAATCGCTCGATTTAAATACATAGCCAGTTGCCATAATATCAATCTTTTCATTCAATGCGTATTCAAGGTAGTCACTTGCATTTAATCGACTAGGAAGCGGTTGACAAGTTTTAATAAATGCACTCTTACTATCGATGTAATTAAAATGGGTATGGTATAAACTAGCTTCAGGTTGATGATTGATTAAGTCATTGATGGCGGAAAGGAATGTTTTTTCTAAAACATCGTCATAACCCAATATGGTCATGTATTCATTTTTAGTCAGGTCCTTAATGCGTCCCCAGTTTTGAAGGATGTTTAAATTTTTATCAGATGCTTGAATGCTAATTTTACTATTTTGAAGTGCATGCACTGCATCCAAAGCATCATCAATGTTGCTTGTATTGTCTGCTAAAATAATAATGTCAAAATGGGGGTAATCTTGTTCGATAACCGAATGCAAACAATCTAAAAGATAGTTCTTGCCTGATTTAAAAGGAATAATAATCGAAAAATGATTTTTTTTACCACTCATAGCCTAAACAAGATAAATATTTATGCTTAAAATTAAGCATAATCAATAATTACATTACAAATGAAGGTGGTTTTATCTTAATCGCTTAAATTTGAAGGACTAAATTATTCAAAGGATGAACATTGCTGGCGTTGTTATATTATATCATCCCAATATGGAGCTATTATTAGCTAACATACAATCCTATAGTTCAGGTTTAAATCAATTGTATGTGTATGATAATAGTGAAACTAAAATCCCAGGTATAGAGGAGGCATTAATTAAAATAAATCCTTCTATTCATTACAAGTACTTTAATGCAAATGAGGGTATAGCTAAAAGATTAAATCAAGCGATTGATCAAGCTGCGCTCAATCAATATGATTATTTATTAACGATGGATCAGGATTCTTCATTTAAAGCTGGGGATTTCGAAAAATATAAATCACTGATCCAGTCATCTTCCTATAACCATGTGGCTCAATTTGGAGTGAATTGCCAACCAGATTTTACACAACCAAAAGAACAACCAGAAGAGGCACTTACTTTAATTACTTCAGGGTCTGTATTGAATTTGTCCTTATCAAAAAAAGTTGGCCCATTTAATGAGGCATTATTTATTGATTTTGTGGATGCTGAATTTTCTTATCGAGTGATAAAGAATGGATATATCAATTTAATGTTTTCAAATATTGTTTTAAATCATGCCCTTGGAACATTAGTAGAAGGGAGGGGCTTAGCTGATTTTAAAAAATCTATGCGTATTATACATAGCCCTATTCGGGTCTTTTATATTGTACGAAATGGCTTGTATCTTTTGTTCAAAGCCAAAGGTTTGACACCTCTTATGAAAAAAGATATTATCAGATGTATTAAAATAATTAAGAACGATTTAATCTATAACCCACAACTATTTTCGGTTTATAAAAATGCATTCGCGGGCATATTTGCTTTCATAACCAATAGAATGGGTAAAAAATAAAGTATAATGAACTTCACTAGAATCCTTAATAAATTTATTTCGTTTTGTTTTTTCTATTTTAAATTAAAGCATTTCAAGCTTGCTTATTTATTCGCATTTTATAAGCTACCAAAGCACTGGGCATCTAATTTGCAATTAAATAATGGCATGTTATTTTTTAAAAATACAGGTAATTCTATTGCTCTAGCTCAATTAGATCAGTTTGGTTTCAGCATGCATTTTTTAATTGAAATTTTATCTAACCCAATATTCAAGGTAAAGGAAACGACCAATGCTTATTTCATAGTAGAAGTGGAGGGACTTGTATTTAAAGTTGCGTCCCTTTCTAATATGGCTGTTTTGTATGAAATTTTTATTGAAAAGATTTATTCAATTGATACAACTCAAAAAGATCTAGTAGTGATTGATATAGGCATGAATGTAGGGGTTGCTTCCTTATATTTTGCCTGTCAATCTTATGTTAAAAAGGTCTACGGTTACGAGCCCTTCCCAGAAACTTTTGCAGAAGCAAGTTTGAATGTATCAGCCAATCCAAATTATGCAAGTAAATTAATCTTAATCAATCAGGGTGTGAGTAATGTCAATGAAAAAAGAGCTATTACTTTATTTGAAAGTGGTTTATTATCCGCGTCTACCATTGAGCAGAACAATGACTATGGAAAAAAAATAGGTCAGGTGATTGAAGTTCAATTAGTATCTATTGAGAAGGTGTTTGAATTGGTAATTTCCGAAAATCCAAATGCTAAGATTTTATTGAAGCTTGATTGTGAGGGGGAAGAGTATGCGATTTTCGAAATGTTAAAGGAGTCTACTTTTTTAAACAGTGTAGAAATTGCTATTATTGAATGGCATGAAAAAGGGTCGACAGATATTGAAAAAGTTTTATTGGATAATCAATTCAACCTAAAGCATGTGCGTCATGTAAGTGAAAATAGCGGGATGATTTATGCTACTAAAAATTAACCTAATAATCCCTTCAAAGCGTCAATTCTAAATTGAATCACTGGCCATGCTTTTGCTGGGGTTGCTTGCAAGATATATTTTATTCCTAAAATAACCGCTGCACCTAACTTGAAAATATATTCAATGATCTTTTTGATATATGCGCTATTAGAGATCGCGATTGTTCGGGTTTTCTCGCCTCTACCAATACCACTTGCAACTCTGTACATATATTCTGATGTCAACTTCTTGACTTCTACCACATGGTGCACACAAATTGCGGGGTCATAATAAATGGTATGTCCTAAGGCTAGTATTTTATAAAATAGTTCTTTGCCTTCACCGCCTATTCTTAAAGTACCCACTACACCAGGCAATGCTGTATTAAATCCACCAATGGTGTCATACACATCCTTTCTTACAATCATGTTGGACTCTAAAGGGTATTTGCCATGTTCAAAAGTACAAGCAGTAGGAGCGTAATCAAAATTGCCAACTAGTGAGGATACATAGTAGCTCATCCAATTAGGTTCTGAGGGGATATATTTTGGTATGATGCGACCGCCAAATCCAACAGCATCAGGTTTTGTTTCAATATGCTTCAAGATATTTTCAACATAGTTAGGTGATGCTACTGCGTCATCGTCCATAAAACAAAGCCATTGTCCTTTTGCGACAGCAGCACCTGTATTACGCGCAAAGGAGGCACCTTGATTTGTTTCAGTGATATAGGTGAAACTACCATTGGTATGCGCCGCGCGCCATTGGCTAAAAACTTCAGCGGTATTATCTGTTGAATTATTATCAACAATAATGGCTTCAAATGCGTTTAATCCAGCTGTCTGCGTATACAAACTATCCAAAGCATCACTGATATAGCTTGCTCTATTGTAACTGCATATAACAATGGATAATTGCATTATTTAGCAGTGTTTTCTTTTTTATTCATGTTTTTAATTGCTAATGCAATCATTGCTGCCAATGACAACCAAAGTAAGATAGATGCAACTCCCGCTATTTGTCTTGCACCAGTAATGGAAGCAGGCTTGAATTCAAATTTGATGGTGTGGTCTCCAGCAGGCACAGCCAATCCTCTTAATACATAGTTTACTTTTACAATTGGCGCTTCTTTTTCATCTATGTATGCTTTCCAGCCATCCTTATAATAGAGCTCACTGAATACGGCTAATTGCTTCGCATTCGTTTTTGCTTTATAAGTAATCTCGTCGTTTTTATTTTGAACCAATTGAATACTTGCAGTTGAATCCACTTGTAATCCAGCTAAGTCCTCTATTTTATCTTGCTCATCCATTACCGCTGTATCTTTTGGATTGAAAAAGCTAAGATGATCCATCACTGCTCTTGGGCCTTTTTTAAATTCAATGCCTTTTACAAACCATGCATTACCCAATGCATCTGGATTAGGAATGGTATCGGATGCCATATTGCCTGTGATGATGTATTTGGTATTCATCATGTTTAAAGTCGGTAAGCAATTAGGAAAATTATACCATTGGTTTTCGATCAAGTCTTGGTAGATACTCAATTTAGCAGGATTGTATCCGCCCACTAATTTATGATGATAGGCTAGGATGGCGCCCTCATTGAATGAGTTTTGTACACCTCGTCTAAGGTCAATGATTCGATAATGGCTTTTATCTTTTAACAATGCGTTATCTAAAGCAGTTAATGCAAAAGCGTTTTCATTTTCTGCAGCTTCTACATATTGACTTGGTTTCAAGTATTGTACATTGATCTGGAACAAGTCCACCAATGACAAGATACCAATTGCTGCAATAAATACGGTCTCTTGTATTGAACGCTTGATGTATAAGAAGATCAAGAAGAATGCTATGCCAATAAAAATAATGGTCCTCGTTATATCTGATTCAATAAATCCTTTACGGTCTTCTGCAATGGCATTCACCAAATCTCGTGCAGGGGCTTCAAATGCTGCTTTTTGATTTGGATCTTGTATTTGCATGATCTGAGTCATCAATTGTTTTTCGCTTTCAGATTTAAAATCGGCAGAAAAATACAGTGCCATCACTGCAAAAAATACAAGGCCTAAACTGATCCATCCAATCTTATGTTCTTGTAGGAAGCTTTTAAAATTAGTTGCTTTTATTACAGCACTCATACCATACATGGCTAAGATGCCAATTAAAAGTGTTGGCACCACAATGATCATACTTGGTGCACGGAACTTATTATAAAGTGGTAAGTATTTTAAGATCACTAAATTGAAAGATTCAAAATAAGAACCAGCTGCAAGTAGGACTGATAAAACAATCACTGCGCCAATCCACCAACGATTAGGATTCATCTTACTTCCAAATCCAATGAAAGCAAAGAAACAAATAAGGATACCTACATATGGAGGGCCTGCTGTGAAACCAATACCGCCCCAATAAAATTGCAAGAAGGATTGTAATTGTTGACCTACTTCTGGTTGCATTTGTTGCAATACTTCAATCGCTTTTGATTTTGTAGGGTCTACTAAATTTGGATCACTAGAAGCACCATAAATATGAGGGAACATCATCACCAATGGCTCAGATAAGAACATGCTATAACTTAATGCATAATCTTTATTCAATCCAGTATTGGTGATCTTGCTATCCTTAGTGGCCAATGCGCTTCCACCTCTTATGGTTGATTTTCCAAATTCTGCTGTTCCAATCAGCATGACTGCATTCACAGCCAAACCCATTAATCCAGCCACTAAACTAAATCCAACTGTTTTATAGATATGTGTAAAATCTTTTGCTTTAATCCATTGAACAAGGTAAAACACAGACATTACTAAGACGATGATTAAACCATAATAGTTGATCTGAAGGTGGTTCGATTGTACAAATAAAGTGGTTGCAATGGCGGTACAAATTGCACCCAGGTAATACTTCTTTTGAAAAATTAAAAGGATGGATCCTATAAAGAAAGGTAGATAAGCAATAGCATGCATTTTGGTGATATGACCAACCACCACAATAATAGGATTATAAGTTGCATAGCTGTAAGCCAATCCACCAATGATGCCTATGACGGTGGAGAATCCAAGCACTTGTGCTAAAAAATAAAAACAGATACTTGCCAAAAAGAACAAGCCAATAGGTTCAGGTAAATTCAGGGTGAATAATTGATCCAAGATCCCAATTGTGAATGTGGTTCCTGGAATGCCCGTAATTTGATATGCTGGCATCCCTCCAAACATATTATTGGTCCATAAAGGGGTTGTGCCATATTGGTCTTTATAGTTCATGGCGTCTTGAGCCATCCCTTTCCATTGTGTAATATCGGACTGTTGCAATACTTTGCCTTCTAATGCTGGTTTACAATACACAATCGCTACGATAGCAAAAATGGCCACGGCAATAAGATGGGGTAGTGCAGACTTAAAAAGAGACTTGAACATATTCATTATTTTATAGGAACAAACCTACAACTAAATAGGCTTTTTTGTACTTTTAATCAATTGTAAATATCAACAAATGCGCTCACGCTCCCTATTGGCCTTTTTTTCAAAAGTTGCAGTCATTTCCAACCTAGTTTACCTAGTTTCGACCCTTTTTTTATTCATTACATGGATGAAGATTCCAAGAGATATTGCTCAATTTATCGCTGTCACAGGCTTGGAATTAGCCCCAATGATAAACCTCATTTTCGCGTTCATCCTTTTAGTTCAATACCTTCAAAAAAAAGCAATTATTTTACCTACTTGGCAAACTATTTTCAACCTTAGTATGTTATTGGTTCAAGCAGGCCTATTATTTATATAAATTCAATTATGATTCATCAAATTTTAAAGGATAAACCCACCAAATTATTTTTAGGTATCACCGCATTCTTTGTCGCCAATGCGCTCATTGCGGAATGTATTGGAGGGAAGATATTTTCACTAGAAGCTGTTTTTGGTTTTAAACCAATGAACTTGACTTTATTTGGTGAGTCTGGACTGGCATTTAATTTAACCTGTGGGGTATTGTTATGGCCTTTAGAATTTGTGATTACAGATATTGTGAATGAATATTATGGACCAAAGGCGGTAAGAAGAATCAGTTTAATTGCGGTGGCTTTAATTAGTTACGCATTTGTTATGTTTTATTTAGCCATGTCAGCAGCACCTGCTGGTTTCTGGGTGGAATCAAAAATGCAAAATGGTGTTCCAAGTATGCAATTAGCGTTTGAAGCCATTTTTGGACAGGGGATGTGGATCATCATTGGAAGCATCATTGCATTCATGGTGAGTCAGTTGATTGATGTGACAGTATTCCATCAAATCAAAAAAAGAACTGGAGATAAAATGATTTGGTTAAGATCTACTGGTTCAACAGTGGTGTCTCAGTTGGTAGATAGTTTTGTGGTACTTTTTATAGCATTTAAAATTGGTAACGGATGGGCTTGGTCTACCGTATTAGCAGTAGGTGTTGTGAACTATATGTATAAGTTCACAATGGCGATTGTATTAACGCCTTTGATTCATCTTATTAGAAATCGCATCGAAAATTATGTAGGCGCTGAAGCTGCAGAAAAAATGAAGCTTGAAGCGATGGGAGAGAAAGCAGGGATTTAATTCAAATTTTATTTTGTAAATCCTTCTATCAACAGCTTGATGGCCACTTTGTCAATAGGTAATGTCATTGCATCTTCTGAAATTTCATCCAATGGCATCCACCTTAGATGTTCTGCAGTGCCATTGCTGTCAGCTACTTCTTCAGGTAAAAAATCAAAAGCTTTTTCTTTTGTTTGAATGCGCTTTGTATCTGCGGTATCCACTAAGTAGTAGATGGAAATGATTTGGTCTTTATGGTTGAATGCAGAGATTTGAAAAAAATCTGTGGTATAAAAATGAGCACCAACAATCACTTCAATACCAGCTTCTTCCATGAACTCTCTAGCCAATCCGTCCCTCGTGCCTTCGCCAATTTCTAATCCTCCTCCAGGTAATTTAGTAATATAATTGCCTCTGATAAATTCATCGCTGACTAATAAGCCTTTTTCAGGGTTTAATAAAATTCCATAAACGCGCACATTGAATAATGCCATACTAGAATTATTTTAAATGGATGGTTCCTTTGTAAACGAAAGTCGCAGGACCTTGAAGCCATATATGATCAAAATGGCCACCACCTTGATTGTTAAAGCTAACAGCTAATTCCCCACCAAGCGTTTTAATAGCGACACGGTGCGCTCCAGTTTTATGTAAATGTGTTGTAATAGCGGAGGCAGTGATACCAGTGCCACAACTATAGGTTTCGTTTTCTACACCTCTTTCATAAGTGCGCACAAATAAATGGTCTTGCTGAAATTCAATGAAATTCACATTCACACCCTCAACTTTGAATCGTTCATTATATCGGATAGCTTTTCCTGCTGTAAACACATCAAAATTTTCAATCCCATTGACCAATTGAACATAGTGTGGAGAACCCGTGTTGGTTATAAAAAAATCATTACCAACTTCGACAGCATTGACGTCTGACATTTTTAAATGGATCCATCCATTCTGATGAATGATTGCTTCGTGAGGCCCATCAATGGCAATAAAAAAATATTTTTCTTTCACAATTCCGTGATCATGCGCAAACTGCACTAAACATCTTGCACCATTGCCACACATGGTTCCTTCTGTGCCATCTGCATTGTAATAAGCCATCAAAAAATCATAGCCAGCTGCTGTTCCAAGCATGATCAATCCGTCTGAGCCAACACCAAATTTACGATCACATAAAAATGCAATTTGCTGATTGGATAAAGCAATGCTGCCGTCTCTGTTATCGATGATGACAAAGTCGTTGCCTGTGCCTTGGTATTTTGAAAATTGAATCTCCATTTGTGTTCTTTAATGAATTAAATTGAAGCGATAATTCCTAAACTTTTTTGAATCATATGGTCAATCGCTTTTGCCCCGTCTTTGCTAAATTCTTTTTTGACTCTATTAGCCACAATCACATTGATACTTAAGCACTGATGTCCCAATAAATTACACAATCCATAAATCGCACTTGTTTCCATTTCAAAGTTGGCAATATGATGGTTCCCAAAACGGAAACTCGTCATTTGATCTACCAAATTAGGCATCTTTAAAGGTAATCTTAAAATCCTGCCTTGCGGTCCATAAAAACCAGGACAGGTCACTGTGATGCCATGATTATATCCTTCCGTAAAATGCTTTAGTAATCCTGCACTCGCACTAAAAATGTATGGTTTAATATGATGCGCTTGAATATTGGTATGCTGTTCAAACGCAGCCAATATAGCAAGCTCTTCTGGATTGTTATTGGGTTGGTAAAAATGCAATAAATTATCAATACCTAGACCATGCGTACCTGCCACCAATTGATCCACACCCACTTCACCTTGTAAAGATCCACAAGTACCAAGACGAATCACTGACACTGATTTTTTAACCTCATTAATACATCTTGTTTCAAAATCAATATTCACTAGAGCGTCCACTTCGTTCAATGCAATGTCAATATTATCGGGTCCAATGCCAGTGCTCATCACTGAAATACGCTTTGAGCCAATATATCCTGTATGGGTAATAAACTCTCTATGCGCTGACCTATGTTCAATATGATCAAAGTATTGACTAACGTTGGCCACTCGGTCCGGATCACCCACAGTAATGATGGTGTCCGCAAGCTCTTCTGGTCGAAGGTCTAAATGATACACAGCCCCTCTTGGGTTAATGATCAATTCGGAAGCGCCAATGGGCTGTTGCATAAGCAGGTTTTAGACTACAAATGTCGCTTAATTCGATTTAGTGGTAAAATTCTTT
>Ga0209191_1001504_pt1 | contig 15407 bp, 16 predicted proteins | sample S_130626_EF_Meta_FD_187320 | JGI IMG/M metagenome (GOLD analysis project Ga0209191, IMG submission 187320) | Freshwater microbial communities from Lake Simoncouche, Canada to study carbon cycling - S_130626_EF_MetaG (SPAdes) (version 2) | ecosystem: Environmental > Aquatic > Freshwater > Lake ...
CATAGAGTTGAAGGCGAAGACAAGCCGTCACACTGAGGACGGTCAAGCCGGAGTTATCAAAATTGAATTAAAGTAACAATAGAAGGCTTTTAAGCCCTTATTTATTGTATGATGAAGATGGTACCACCAATTTGATTAATCGTGGGTTCTTTGGCTAGATCAATGGTGTCAGTTGTGCTGCCTGCAGGTGTTGGGACTGTCGGACTACAGAGCTGTCCCTTGAAAGTTATATAAAATTTTAATAGTTCAGCTTTGGAACTGACGGCCATCTCTATAGTTTTCGCATGGGTCGTGGTAGGGTAGGTTTTGACGACTAATCCGGAAGTGGGTCCAGTAGTTAAATTAGTGACTTTGGATTCGAGGGCCGAGAGTTGGTCCGGAATCGGCAACTTAGTGGCGTCGGCTGGATTGAGTCCACGATTTTCAGAATTGGCCGCACTCGCACGGTTGGCGCGAACCGCAACATCGCTAGATCCAGGCGTACGTGTATTGTAGATGCGGAGTTGTTGATTGGAGTTTGCCATATCGATCACAACTTCTGAAACGATAAACGTTCCTGTGGTGTACTCTTGGAATGAGACCGATAAAACGTGGTCGGCTCGACCATAGAACGACAAGTCAGTGCCCGAAACTTCGATACCGAAGATGCCGCCATTGGGCACAGCCTTTTTCTTCATGGTTAACGCAGAGGCCTGTGGGATGGAGCCGAGAATGGTCAGAGCTATTGCGATAAATAGAAATTTTCTCATAGTCTTAATTCTTTACGCGGGTCGGTTCCGAGGCAAGATTACATCCCGATGCTGAGTTGCAAAAATCTAACTGTGCAGGCTGGTCCTAATGGTCCTTTGATATTAGACCATGCCTCCGCTCGCTTTTTGCCCAATGGATTAAATGCAGTGATTGGACCTTCGGGTTGCGGAAAAACTACACTCATGAAGGCGATTTTAGGTATTTTACCTTCAACGGGTGAGGCCTACCTAAATGAAGATGTGATTTGTTGTACCGAAGATCTCATCGGCAAGGTCGGCTTCGCTCCACAATTTACCACCGCTCAGCCACAGCTTACGGTTAAAGAATCTCTGCTCTACGCGCTCGAATTAGCCGTTCCCGATTCCGCCGAGAGAAATCGCCGTTTGGCTTCGGTTCTCGATGTAACCGGTCTCGCCGTTCACCAAGACAAACGCGTCTCGTCACTTTCCGGTGGTCAGCTCCGAAGACTTTCATTGGGCTTAGAACTTACTCTAGATCCAGCATGTATGGTTTGCGATGAAGTGACCTCGGGCCTCGATCCCCAATCGGAAGATCAAATTCTCGCGTTGCTTCGTCAGTTGGTTGAATCGCGAGGTAAAAGTTTTGTCTGCATCATTCATAATTTAGGAAAACTTAATCAGTTCGATTGGGTCACGGTGGTTTATCAAGGTGACGTTATCTTCCAAGGTTCGCCTTCGTCGCTCTTAACTTATTTTGGTATTCCCGATGGCTTAAGACTCTACGAAGTACTGAACGCACAGAATTTAGAATATTGGAGAGGGCGTTGGGCGATTTATCAGGCCGAAAATTCCAATGACTTCGAACAAGCCAACGCACAGGTGAAGAAGAATGCCCCTAAAAACATTGTTTCAACTGACTTAACGATTCCTGACGGTGTCTCGCAGTTTTTAACCTTATTATCCCGTCGATTTAAATTATTTTTCCGCGACACCGGATACCTTGGTCTGACTTTAGCCATCACTTTCGGATTTCCGTTATTAATTATTATTTTCAATATCGAAGGCACTTGGGATATTTTCAAAATTCCGATGGATCGCAATGTGGCGTCGATGCAAGATGTTCAACACGCTTTGCAGGTGCAAATTTCGAATGCGCAAGTGGCCAGTCTCGCCGCTGGCTTGGTCATGTTCCAGGTTATCCTTCTGACTTTGATGGGTGCGAATAATGGTGGTCGGGAAATTTCCGCTGAACGAACCTTGTACGAAAAGGAGCGCATGACCGGTCTGCGTCCTTGGTCCTATGCGTTTTCAAAAATTACCTTCGTTTCGCTCATCGCTATTTTCCAAGGTGCGTGGATGTGTGCCTTTGTGAAAGTCATTTGTCGATTCCCTGGTCCGTGGTCCGAGCAAATTGTGATGCTGGCGGCGACGTGCGTATCGATGTCGATCGTCTGCCTTGGTTTTTCTGCGATGCTCACTTCGCCAGAAAAGTCGTCCTTGCTCTCTATTTATTTAGTCGGGTTTCAGTTACCCCTATCCGGAGTGGTCCTAGCTCTACCCGCAGCACTCACCTGGATTTGTCGCCCCTTTATCAACGCTTACTGGGGGTGGTCGGGGTACATGAATTCCATGATGACATCGGACCTGTATGGAGCCTACACCTCGAGTTTGCCTGATCAGTCGTCGTTTATTGCCACACCGACTTTATCGCTCGTTTTACTTTTAGTGCAGGGTTTATTCGGAGTTTGCCTAGTGGTTATAGGTTGTCAGCAAAAGCGCTGGAACTAAATCTAAAGCCTGCTACGATAGTTGATGATAATTATTTATCCCATTTATAATTCACATGTCTAAGATCCCACCCATTTTTTACGCGCTCGGTATTCCGGTTGTCGTAATCGTCATTTTACTCGCGGTCGTTTTACCTCGTTTAGCAGGCGGCGGAAAATTCGCTGACTTGAGCGCCTTCTCGGTGGATGGCTATCGCAAAGATTGGGCGACGATGCAGGGCAATGTTTATCGCCTTGATTGCCAAATCGATCAGCAACTTTCGTTTGTTGAAGGTAAGGGTCGTATCCTAGCGGTGAAACCCACGGATACCGCTCGCGGTGCGGGACGTATTTCCGTGTTCGTTCCACTCAACGGAGGAAACAATTTTGAAGTTGGCCAACGCTATAAGTTTAAGGTTCGCGTGAGCCGTGATCTTTTAGTCGTCGAAGAACTCGAAAAATTCTAAAGCCACCCCATGAAGCACTTCTTTAATATTTTATTTATTTCAGCACTCACGGTGTCGGGTATGGCGCAAGCTGAACCGCCCAAGGCAACCACAACCACCAGTGGTGATTATAAGAGTTCTACCGTGGAAGGTGGTGCGGATCGTTTGTTCGATGTGAATAGCGATTCCGTAGATATGGAAAATGGTTCGATGCAGTGGAAGGGTAAGACGTTTAACCTCGGAAACTCACGCCTCATGCGTGCACGTTTTGAGCGTTATTTGCAGTCTCCACCGACCAGCGGTGATGTCGAAAAATACGTAAAAATTCTCGATAAAATCGAAAAACTCTTAGCCCCTAACGCCGTCAATCAGTCGAATTATTACACCTGCCAACAAGAGGCGTTTAATCTTCTTTTCGAGGCAGCTCAATTTGAGATGGATGCTAATAATAGTTTAACAATCGCTTCCCAAGTTAAGAAAATTTGGACAATGCGCGCCGAGTTTAGAGATTTAAACATTACCAAGAATCAGTTAGAAGCTCTTCGTAAAATGCAGGAAGGTGTGATTGTTAATCGTGCACAGAAAATTGAAGAATCAAATGACGATAAAGGCAGCGCTCCATCCGGCCAATCTGCTGGTGTTAAGAAAACTTCACAAGGTACGACGGAGTTGGGATATCGTGTAAAAGATGAAGCACGCACCCAGGCCGAAATTTTAGCCAAAAATGCGGAGATGACTGCACTGGGATTAAAATCCCAAGTAGAATTCCAATCACAAATGGTCGGCTTCCTCTTACAGCGCCGCTACCGTCACTGCATCATTGCGAGTGCCTTCTACCGTGTGCTTTTTAAAGGCGCTAATCAAAATATCAAGGTTGGTGCCAAAGAGGTAAAAGAATTTTTCCCGGTTTCTGATTTCGTTCCGACGCTTGAATCGCTCGACACCTTGGCTCGTGAAGCCATGAATGATGTGAGTTTGGGAATGAAGACGGTGGACGATCTCCAAAAACAGGGCGAAATTTATGCCTCCTTCGAACGTCTGCAGGAAACTTATTTCCTCGGAGAGTATGAACCCGTAGTAATGACTTTCGACCCCGTTAAGAAGCGTGAAATGCTTGATTTATGGCGCGATTTACGCGAGCTCCAGCGTATCGGCGACGAGCGTGACTTGGCCAATGTTGAAGGTTACGTAAACAAGGTAAAAGGTCGGGCGAAAGATTTTCCTGGTACCTCTATACTTTCCAAAGTGAATAATGCCATCAACGCATCGAATATGTCGGTTTTGTCAGCTAAACAAGCAGCACTGAGCGGTGATACGAACAAAGCAGAAGCGGCCTTAGAAAGAGCTGGGAAAATTTGGCCACAAAACCCACAGATTAAGGAATTCGCTAATCAAGTAGTCAGTCGCCAAGACAAAATCGGTCAGATGATTCCAGAGTTCGATCGCCTGATCTCTGAATCCAAGTGGAGAGATATTTTTAATAAGAAACTCGAATTCGCTTTGGCCCTTTCTTCTGACAAAGCACGCAGCGATAAATTACGACAAATCATTAATCGCGTGGGAGAACTCGATGCAAATATTCAAAAAGCCTCCGTACTGGCCTCACAAAATAATCCGTATCTTGCGTGGGATGTTCTGGTTGAAGCTAATAAGACCGAGTCTGATGATTTAGTCTTAGCCAAAACTCGTTCCGATATCGCACCGCTCGTCTCAGATTATGCCCGTCTCATCGGCCTAGCTGAAAAATTTGAAAAAGAAGGTGCCGAAGCGGCCGCTCTTAATGCCTGGTTGCAGGCTCAAGACATCAATCCTGCTTCGCTCGCCTGTGGCGAAGCTATCAAGCGCCTAGCACGCATTGTGGCGGGTGGTTCTAACGTTCGTGCGACGAGTGAGGTCCCTGTGCCGCCACTAACGCCTGCTCCGACCGACGAAGTGCCTGTCCCACCAGCTCGATAGGTTTACCAGTAGCTAACGGGGTTTTCTTCCAGTGGGTCGATGACTGTCACTTGAAGATCCTCTTTGTGCTGTCTAACCGCCTGCATCACCTCATCGACTAAAATGGTTCGATTACATTCCTTGCTTAAGTGTCCGAGGTATAAATGACTCGTTTGCCATTCTTTAAGTCCCAGCAGTAAGTCACGTGCGTCATGATTCGAGAGGTGACCGTGATTACCACGGATTCTTTGTTTAAGACTGATGGGGCGTTTCGATAAATCGAGCATCTCGTCGTCGTAGTTTGCTTCGAGGACTAAAATATCAGCCAAGGCGCAGTGATGTCGCACCACATCGGTCGCGTGTCCTAAGTCGGTTAACCAAGTAACGCGTTTGTGACTGCCTGAATCAGCGTGTGGACAATCGAAGGCGAATCCAACGGGGTCAGCCGCATCGTGCGGAATAGGAATCGAGGTGATTTTTAAATTACGAAATTCGAATGTCGTTCCGGTTTCAAAAATCTGCCAGTTGGGATGAATCTTCTGAGTGGATTGAATGCGGCGCGCGGTTTCTCGATTAGTAAAAACTTTTAACAAGGGATTTTGTCGGAGTAGGGCAGTGAGTCCGATGCAATGATCGGTGTGTTCGTGGGTAATAAAAATGGCATCAATGGCAGGTACTTCGATGCCGATTTTTTTGAGAGAAGATTCGAGGCGGGGACCTTGGAAGCCTGCGTCAATCATGATACGCGTATCGTCGGCTTGTAAAATTGAGCAATTGCCCGAACTGCTGGTACCGAGAATATGAAATGCGAACGCCATGGACGGGTCAGATGCAAACACACTTGAGTGAACCTTCAAGCCACCATTCACGTTTTTCCGCTTGTGCCTCACTGCAGTCTCAACGATGCTTTCGTCACTGACTATGCGTACATTTCCGAGAGTTATCTGTATCATTATGGGAGGCGGTCGTGGTTCACGTCTTTATCCGCTGACCAAGGATCGCTGTAAGCCCGCAGTACCTTTAGCTGGAAATTATCGCCTGGTAGATATTCCGATCAGCAATTGTTTGAACTCAGGCTTTAATCAAATTTTCGTTTTAACGCAGTTTAACACCGCTTCTTTACATAAACACATTCAGCAGACTTATAAGTTTGATGGATTTGCGCGTGGGTTCGTCGATATTTTGGCTGCTGAACAAACGGGTGATAGCGAAGCGTGGTATCAGGGTACTGCTGATGCGGTTCGTCAAAATCTGCATCACTATAATTTAAAAGATGAAGACTTGGTGCTGATTCTTTCTGGCGACCAACTTTACCGTCTCGATTTCGCTGAATTAGCTAAACAACACATTGAATCGTCGGCCGATATTACCATTGCTGCTAAAGCCATGCCCGCCGAACAGGTTTCTGCCTTGGGCGTCATGCGCGTGGGTCCCGATTTAAAAATCACTGAATTTGTTGAGAAACCGAAGGACCCTGCAGTCATTGAGTCTCTGGTGCTCAAGGGTAACGCTCGTTCACGTTTATCCGATAAATCTGACCGTAAATACTGTCTAGCCTCTATGGGCATTTACATGTTCTCAGGCAAAATGATGCGCGAGGCCTTGGCCGACCCTAAACAGACCGATTTCGGTAAAGAAGTCATTCCTGGTTTATTAGCTTCGAAGAGAATGATCAGTTACGTTTTCGATGGTTACTGGGAAGACATCGGTACGGTCGGTTCATTCTGGGAATGTAATTTAACGCTGACCGATCCCGTTCCGCCGTTCGATTTCTTTGACAGCGAAAATCCCATCTATACTCACGCCAGTTATTTGCCTACAGCCAAACTTAATGGCTGCCGCGTTAACAGGGCTCTCATGGCAGGTGGATCGATTGTGGATGATTCAGTAATTAATCGCTCCGTCATTGGCATTCGTTCAGTGATTCGTGGTGGTTCCACTTTAGAAAACGTTGTCATGATGGGTGCTGACTCTTTTGAACGTCCCCAAGACTTAGTGTTGAATCATAATTTGGGCAGACCTGATATCGGTGTGGGTCCAAATTGTCTGATTCGTAATGCCATCATCGATAAGAACGCACGGATCGGTGCAGGTTGTCGTTTGGCCCCCACTGGCTTGCCAGAAAAATGGGAAACCGAGGCATTATTCGTACGTGATGGTGTTATCGTCGTTAAAAAAGGCGCGGTAGTTCCTCCTGGTACGATTGTGGGAGAATGATCGCCTTTGCGCGCACGTATTGGTTTACCTGGGGTTTCTTAATCTTCGCTGCACTTTTTACCGGACTCAATACAGTCAGCGAAATTTTCTTTAGTGGCGTTATCGCCTCATTGCTCTCAGCCAGTGCAACTCGTGGATATGAAAAATTAGGTTATCGTTACGCTCCGTTATTAGGTGCCGCTCTCGGTATCGTGTGGGCTTCGGTAATGCTTTTGTATTTTCGCTGGTTTGGTTCAGCCGACGATTACGTAGTCGAATCGTGGCGCTTCGGTACGACCATGGCGATACACGCGGCTGGATTTGCAGGTGCAGGTTTGTTGACGGCGTTAGCGATGAAAAATTCTCTGGGTCGATCCTTCGTCGCTGGAACAATTCTGTCCTGTGCGATGACCGCCATTCCTTATGGTTTTATTGCGTGGGTGGATGCCCAACTGGCTGGACCTATTCAAGTTATTGCACTCGTCTCAGCTGATGTTGCACCCAACGAAGTTCCAGTGCGTCGAACGGGTACGGATGTCGCCAAAATATCCGAGGAAGAAATGGCACTACTCAAAGAGAAATGGTTAGTTACCCAAGGACAGAGTGAATTTGAAGTAATCGATGAACAGGGCCGTCGTTATTGGCCATTATGGCGGAAAACTTTTGTTTATCCCGGTAATCCTAGTCAGGAAACTCGACGACTCTTTATTTTAATTCCGCCCGATTTATCAGAAACTGGTACTTGGAATTTACCTTTAACCTCCAATCCGAAGGGTGTGAGCATTGCACGGCTCGATGACAAGTTTAAGGTGAGCGCAATTTGTCCGACGTCGACAAATAGCATCAAGTGTGAGTTTGTGATTAACGATTCGAAGAAAGATCTGACCACGGCTGCCATTAAGATTAAACGTTTTTCACCCATTGGAGATTTTTATTCAGATGATCCCATTAAATCGGACCTCGCTTTGCAGTTTCCGCCACTGATTGATAAAGCTGACGAAAAAATTGATTCTACTTTAAAGACAAAAAAACGCCCCATCTTTGATGACAAAGTGGGGCAGTGATTTTTAGTCTGTTTAGACTTAGTTGATGAAAGTACCTTCTTTCGAAGCTTTCTTACGGAACTCAGTAAGAATCTTGGCGGTAAGCGGACCGGGTTTACCCGTTCCGATGGTGCGAGCATCAACTTCGATGACTGGAATAACTTCGGCGGCGGTACCGGTAAGGAAACATTCATCAGCATTCCAAACGTCGTAACGAGTGATATTGGTTTCAACGACAGGGATGTTAAGCGCTTGAGCCACTTCGATGGCTACTTGGCGGGTGATTCCGACCAATGCACCAGCGTGGGAAGCAGGAGTGATGAGTTTACCTTTGTGAATTAAGAAAACGTTATCACCGGTGCATTCCGACACATAGCCTTGTTCATTGAGCATGAGACATTCATGGAAGCCGTGTTGTTGTGCCTCCATCTTGGCTAAAATATTATTCAAGTAGTTCAGCGACTTGATCATCGGCGGCAACGCAGCCGGACTTACGCGTCGAGTCGGAGCCGTGATGATTTTCATACCCGTGGTGTATAGTTCCTCGGGATAAAGTTTGATGCTATCTGCGATACAAATGATTGAAGGTGTGGGGCAATTTTTAGGAGAGAGACCCAGGTCACCGAAGCCACGTGAAACGACGAGGCGGATGTAGCCATCGGTGAGTTTGTTGCGACGGCAGCTCTCGCAAACGATGTCAGAGATTTCTTTGCGCGTCCAAGGCATGTTTAAGCACAGAGCTTTGGCGGACATCTCCAAACGCTCGAGGTGTTCTTCTAAACGAAAAACGCAGCCCTTGTAGAGACGGATACCTTCGAAGATACCGTCGCCATAGAGGAATCCGTGATCGAAGACAGAGATTTTGGCTTCGGCTTTAGGATAAAATTTTCCGTCGATATAAACTTCCATCGTAGTAGCGCGGAGATTGGGCAAGATTGAGGTGCATTTCCAGCCCGAAGCAGAGAAAATGAATAAATTAGGTCCTTTTCGCCTAAAAAAACTTAAACTACGCGGGCTGTAAGGCGGAATTTACCCGAATCTTCAGGGGTAATGAGCGAAACAAAGGATGTATTTACGGAACTGCCCAGTAACTTCTCGAGTCTCGCAGTCACCGTAGTCGCCACGTCGCTCATCGATGAATCGGGATTCTCAGGCAAGAGAAGTACCTCCGCTTTACCGTCGCTCGATTGGCGGACCTGGTAATGACAAATATTTTTAATATCACTAAACACTTCATCCACTTGGCGGGTGCTTATAAGATTCTTATTACTATCCATCAACGCATCACGCTTTCTTCCGTGAATGCGATATCCGTTGGCGGTCGCTTCGGCTAAATCGCCGATCTCATAACGAATCAAGGGTAGGTATTGATTAGTACGCGTCGTGACGAGAAGTTCCCCCACACCTTGGGCATTAGCGTCGATGAGTTCGAGGTAGGCGGTCTCGGGGCTAGGAATCAGTTCATTGCCGCCATTTTGGATGAGTAAGTGTCCGGTTTCACTCGAACCATATAAATTAATCACGGGGACTCCGAATACGCGCTCCATGATACGTCGATGAATCACACTCGTGTATTCATAGCTCGAAATAATAAAACCCAGGGAAGGGAGCTGAATTTTATTTCGTTCGCAATAGAGAGCGAACCACATGCCATGCACGGGATCTACGTCGAGAAAATCAGGCGCCCATTGGATGGTTTCAGTCGCCATCATTTTCATTTTATCATCAGGAATACTAAACGGAATACGTGATTGGTTAACGTAGAGTGTATGGCCGATGATGCGTTGTTCGAAATTCAACCAGCGCGCGAAACAACTCACGCCGCTACAGCCTGGAGTGGTTAAAACAGCACGTTTCAAAAAACCTTTCTCAAGAATAAGTTTTTTGATTAAATCATTCTGCTGAAAGGCTTTGGCTTCTTGTTCGGCCCACCATTCGATTCCGAAGATGACGCGTACGCTGGCGCCTGATGTTCCGGAGGTGCTTTCTTCTTCAATAATACCTTGGTCGGCCAGATCTTTTAAATTGAAACGTTTGGGCAGTAAATCCTGCGGGGAATGTTGACGAAGTTCTGCCTTGGTTAATCGAGGTAAAGCTGTCCACTGTTCGGGATTTTTGCTCATCGCCTCTTTCCAATCGCTACGATCGTAGAAGGGCACATCCACTGTTTGCACGATTACAGAGTCAATCGCCTTGGATTGATGGAGATGTAAATGCTTACTCGGCGAAATCATGCTACTCTTGAGCGCTAATCTAAAAGACCACATTTCGCAAGCAGTGGTAAGTAAATCGTGAATTTTGTGACTTTCTGTTGTAGTCAGCTTCAATTGGTGTATGTTGTTGGGTACGTTTATGCAAAATAGGCCTGATCATGCTACCTTGCCCAACCTCATTCTCGCCGGAATGATGGGAACGGGGAAGTCTGCGTTAGGTCGCCAGTTAGCTCATCGTTGGCAAAGACCGTTTATTGATACCGATGATTTAGTGGAAAAATTAGGCGGGGCGAGTATCGCCGATATTTTTGCCCAGCAGGGTGAAGAACATTTCCGGGCCTTAGAACGAAAAGTAATCGAAGAATTAATTCCAGCATCGGGTGCCATCATCGCTTGTGGTGGGGGATTAGTCGTTCCCGAAGGCATGGCCGAACTCGTCCGTTCAAAGGGCGTGGTGATTACTCTCTTTGCGTCAGTTGATACGATTATTCGTCGCACCGCCAATACTTCACGCCGTCCACTTTTGAAGGGTGACGATCCCGAAGTTAAGATTCGCGAACTCATGAAGAAGCGCGAAAAAGCCTATATGAGTGCGGGTATCGCGGTTTATACCGATGGTCGCACGGTACAGCAATTATGCCTCAATATTGAACGCGTTTATGAGCGTGAAGTATTTCGGATTAAGCAAGACGCTGTCCGGAAATTAAAAGAGGATTAACCCACGGCTGTCCGTCGGGTTGTAATTCTTTCTGAACTTTTATAACTTCTAGAAAAGAATTTCGATCCACGCGCATAGCTCCTAGGCTTTCGAGGTGCGGTGTGGGCACTTGGCAGTCGATGAGTGAAAAATTACAGCTAATCAATCGGTGCATTAAGGTAACGAAGCCAACCTTGGAGGCGTCGGTCTTATGATGAAACATGGACTCACCGTGAAAAACTCTTCCCAAGGCCATACCATAAAGTCCGCCGACTAATTCGTCTTCCCAGTAAACCTCAACGCTGTGGGCGAAGCCCATTTGGTGGAGCTTTACATAGGCTTCGATCATTTCCTCGCTAATCCAGGTACCATCTTGACCCGGACGGTACACCGCGGCGCACTCACGCATCACTCCCTCGAAATCTTTATCAATCGTTACCTTCCATTCTTTTTTCCGCATTACTTTTTTTAAACTGTCGGTCACGCGTAACTCAGAAGGTAACAAGACGAACCGTGGATTAGGACACCACCACTTGATGGGTTGATCTTCATTGAACCATGGAAAGATCCCATGATTGTACGCACACAGAATGAGTTCAGGATCTAACGAGCCGCCAATATGGATAGGCGACGTGCCTGACGCGGTAGAAGGGTCGGCAAAGGGCCACTTACGCATACCGTCAGACTACCGACGGTAAGCTTTTTGGCAAGTTTACCCCTTAGTGATGTTATAAACTGAAGGAATCGAAATACCTAGTTCCACGGCAATTTCTTTAACATTTAATCCCTTTTTACGTAAATTCTTAGCCTTAACTCGGGTCGACTCATTGATGATCGCACGGGCACGATTGGAGCGAGAAAGCAACTTGACCAGACGACGAGTGAGTTCGTTTTTGGAAAGGGCAGCTACTTCTTTCTCGATGCTCTTCGAGCGATCAGAAAATTCTTCATCCCAAGCTTGGTGTGCAGCGTTACGTGCTCTCTCAAGTGCAGCACGGACAAACTGCTCTTTCGAGTTAAAGTCTGATGGATTGAGATCTATTTTCATTAGTTATAATTTAAACAAGTTATTATAATTTAAGAGATGTCAAACATGAGTTAGTGATTAATTCGCCTTAGGATTACTCTTTAGAGTATAAATAGGATTTGTATGAATACAAGCATACAGCCCGGATGTTCCCTTAAATCACTCTAAAAGGCTAAAAACCTATTTTTTGCTCCATTCCAACATACGTTGAAGGGGAATTTCTGCCGCTGCCCGAATTTTTTCGTCTAAGATAATTTCAGGTTTTCCGTTGATAAGACAGTCTCGAACTTTCTCTAAGGTATTCATTTTCATGAAGCGACAGTCATTGCACGAGCAACGATCGGTCGGTGCAGCGATAAATGTTTTATGAGGAACTTCACGGCGTAGTCGGTGAATCATGCCAGATTCCGTAGTAATAATAAGGGTATCCGCTGTTTGTTTTTTGCACCAATCTACCATGAGTTCAGTGGAGCAAACCATGTCGGCAATATCACGCACTGCTTCGGTACATTCAGGATGTGCCACCACGGGGGCGTTCGGATGTTCAGCTTTGGCCCGTAGCAAGGCAGCGGGGGTGAACTGAACGTGGGCGTAACAATTGCCCGGCCATAATTGCATGGCGCGACCAGTTTTACTAGAGACCCAACTTCCTAAATTTTGATCGGGCACAAAAAGAATCGGACGGTCGGCGGGAACTTGCTTAACAATCTTACTGGCGTTGCCACTCGTCACAATCACATCGCTCAATGCTTTAACCGCTGCGCTACAATTAATGTAGGCTACGATATAAAGATTTGGCTGTGCTGCTTTGATGGCTGCTAATTTTTCGGCCGAACATGAATCCGCCAACGAGCAACCCGCATCCATGTCGGGCAATAAAACACGTCGCGTCGGATTTACAATTTTGGCCGTTTCGGCCATAAAATGCACCCCACAGAACACGATAGTCGAATTTTGTGCGGCCGCTGCTTTGTAGGCTAGGCCCAAGGAATCGCCCACATAATCAGCGACGACCTGAATGTCTTCGCACTGATAATTATGGGCGAGGATGATGGCGTCTTTTTCTTTTTTTAACTTTAAGACTTCGCGTTGTAAGTCTGTTTGGATGTTTCCGCCCAGCGGGAGTGGGGGAAAAACGCTACCGGTGGGAAAGGATTTCATGAGCGAGAAGATTTTCTTTTTTGGCAAGCTTCGCAGAGTGCGTTCACTTGGAGTTTCTGTGAAATAGGTTTCATACCATGCTTTGCAGCAACCGCTTTACCATACCATTCCATGAAGGGTGCTTCGACTTCTAAAATCGTGTCGCAGTTTTCACAGATTAATTGTGCACGAAAATTGGTACCGCCCGTTTCGGTTAAATAATATTTATGATCGCGGCCGACATCGACTTCACGAATCACATTGCTTCCGATGAGCAAGGGGAGGGCGCGATAAATCGTTGCTCGCGAAACTGTCCGATCAATTGAGCGTGCTTTTTTTAATAACTCCTCTGCGGTGTAGTGACCGTTCAAGCTTCGGGCTGCGTCAAAAACGGCCATTCTCTGACGTGTCCCGCGCAAGCCCTTGTCGGCAATGTAAGCCCGGAAGGCGTTAGATTGTTCGGCGGAATCGCTGGCAGGGGACTTCGGCATGCTGATTTGAGACACTTTTGATACTAAATGGCTATTCGTCAACATGGGACGATTCATTGACATAAGGCTTGAGGTATAGTCGATTTAACCCCTTTTTCATTAAGAAAGAACATTCCTATGTTCCACAACACGGACGATTTACGCATCCGCAGCCGCCTACCTTTGCTGCCCCCTGCAACCTTACTACAGGAATTGCATCCGACGGAACATGCCACCGAGGTAGTAGCCAGTGCTCGCAAAGATGTCTCGGCCATTTTATCAGGTAAGGACGACCGCCTGCTTGTCATCGTCGGACCCTGTTCCGTACACGATCCGAAGGCCGCGATGCAGTATGCCGAACTTTTGCTGAAAGAAGCCAAGAAGCATAGCCAAGAACTCTTAATCGTGATGCGTGTTTATTTTGAAAAACCACGCACCACCGTCGGCTGGAAGGGTTTAATCAATGACCCTGAAATTGATGGTTCATTTAAAATCAATGACGGCCTGCGCTTAGGTCGCAGAGTTTTATCCGATATCGCGAATCTCGGCCTGGCTTCCGCCAGCGAGTTTCTGGATCCGATTACTCCACAATACTTGGCTGACTTGGTAGCTTACGGCGCCATCGGTGCACGCACGACTGAAAGTCAAATTCACCGCGAGTTGGCCTCAGGTCTTTCCATGCCGGTTGGATTTAAAAACGGAACCGATGGCTCTATTCAAGTCGCTGTCGATGCTTGTCTGTCCGCACGCTCATCGCACTGGTTCCCATCAGTCACCAAAGAGGGTGTCGTCGCTATTTTTGAAACCTCAGGAAACCCTGACGCTCACGTGATTTTACGCGGCGGTTCAGGCACGGGACCCAATTACGGCACCGAATTTGTTACCGATACGGAAGCTCGTTTACAGAAGGCTGGAATCACCACACGCATCGTCATCGATTGCTCGCACGGTAATAGTTCTAAGGATCATCGTCGCCAATCAGTCGTTGCTGCCGACATCGCTGAACAGATTTCACGTGGTAGTAAAATTATTGGTGGTGTGATGATTGAAAGTCATCTCGTCGAAGGCCGCCAAGATTGGAAAGGCCGCGAAGCTTCAACTTACGGCTGCAGTATCACCGATGCTTGTATTTCATTTGAGCAAACCTTACCCATTCTTGAACAACTCGCTAACTCGGTTCGTCACCGCCGCGCTTTAGTTAAAGCCTAATTTTTCGTCACCACTATGAACAACGTCCTAAAATTACTTCTCGAGGGTGAACCTCTCGACACGGCACAAATCGGAAAGATTTTGAATCTCGGTCAAGCAGCCGTGGAGTCACAGTTAGCTGACTTGCGTAAGCAGGGTGTCCTTCTCGGATGGCGCGCTGTACTCAATCCTAGCTTCGAAGCGGAACGTCGCGTACGTGCCGTGATTGAAATTAAAATCCAAACTCAAGGCACCGGCGGTTTCGATGGAATTGCCGAACGCATTAGCCAATTCGAACAAGTGGAAAGCTGTTACCTGATGTCGGGTGGCTACGATTTACTCGTCGTGGTGACTGCTGATAATCTCTATAAAGTTGCTGGATTCGTGCATGAACGCCTCGCTCGAATCGATGGCGTGCAGGGCACCTCAACACACTTCTTCTTACGTGCGTATAAAAAAGATGGCTTCGTGATTACGGATAGCGGCGCCCATCGCGATCAACCCTCCGTCAGTCCCTAATCTTTAACCTATGGATGAATCTGGTCGATTTGTGGCGCACCATGTAGCGTCACTCCC
>Ga0209191_1001505_pt1 | contig 15400 bp, 12 predicted proteins | sample S_130626_EF_Meta_FD_187320 | JGI IMG/M metagenome (GOLD analysis project Ga0209191, IMG submission 187320) | Freshwater microbial communities from Lake Simoncouche, Canada to study carbon cycling - S_130626_EF_MetaG (SPAdes) (version 2) | ecosystem: Environmental > Aquatic > Freshwater > Lake ...
CATCGAGTTTTGCACCATCTCCTGCAAAATAGATGCCAGGAAAGCGTGACCAGTAAGTCTCTTTATAACGCTCATCTTCGCCCCACACACCGCGCAACATTGATGGCCATGGCTTATCAAGAATAAGAAAACCACCATGTCCATTTGGCACTGCAACACCTTTGTCATCGACAACCTGTGCGCTAATTCCAGGAAGTGCCTTCATTGCAGAACCTGGTTTAGTTGCTGTAACTCCCGGTAGAGGAGAGATCATGATGGCGCCGGTTTCTGTCTGCCACCATGTGTCAACGATCGGACATCTATCTCCACCGATCACATTTCGATACCACATCCATGCTTCAGGGTTAATCGGTTCGCCAACAGAACCAAGAAGTCGAAGTGTTGAGAGATTACATTTATTAGGAAATTCATCTCCCCACTTCATCCATGTGCGAATCAGAGTGGGAGCTGTATACAAAATAGTGACGCCATATTTTTCGATGATCTCGAACATGCGTCCCTTGTGGGGAGTATCGGGTGTTCCTTCATAGATCACTTGTGTTGAACCATTAATCAGTGGGCCATAAACCATGTAGGAGTGGCCGGTAATCCAACCAACATCTGCGGTGCACCAGTAGACATCGCTACTTGGTTTGATATCAAAGACAACCTTATGTGTGTATGCAGCCTGTGTTAAATAACCAGCTGTTGTGTGGAAAATTCCCTTGGGTTTAGCAGTTGTACCTGATGTATACAAGATGAAGAGTGGGTGCTCACTATCGAAGAATTCAGGTGTGTGCGTTGAATCTTGTGGATCTACAACGTCATGCCACCAGAGATCGCGACCTTCAACCCATGCAGTCTCTTGTCCTGTGCGCTTTACAACAAGTACGTGAGCAACGTTGGTCTTGCCTTTAAGGGCATCATCCACTGCTGGCTTGAGTGCAAATGCTGCACCTTTTCTAAATCCACCATCAGCGGTAATAACTAACTTTGCATCAGCATCTTGAATACGAGATAAGAGCGCATCAGCAGAGAATCCACCGAAGACAACGGAGTGAATTGCACCGATACGTGCACAGGCAAGCATCGCAACAACTGCTTCAGGGATTAATGGCATATAGATGGCAACTCGATCACCAGAACTAATTCCAATTGATGTTAGAGCGTTGGCCGCTTTGCTGACATCGGCTAGTAACTGTGTGTAAGAAATTGTTCGAGTATCACCTGGTTCGCCTTCAAAGTGAAATGCGGTGCGGCTTCCATTTCCTTCTGCAATATGGCGATCAAGTGCTGAGACTGTTGCATTGAGTTTTCCACCAACAAACCATTTGGCATAAGGAGATTCCCACTCAAGGGTCTTATCCCACTTCTTCTCCCAGATTAAAGCTTCTGCTTGCTTATCCCAGAACGCTAATCGATCTTTCTCTGCCTCACCGTAGAGAGTTGCCTGTGCATTTGCCTGAGCAGTAAATGCCGCACTTGGCGCAAAGGTGCGAGTCTCGGTGGAGAGATTTTCAATTGAGTCGTTAGCCATGCGAGGCAGGTTACCGTTGAAGGAGTTCTTTTTAAAGGGATTAGTTATCAACAATGAGTGCAAATGCTCATTTCTCTATTTCTTAATCTGCCAATAATGCGCACCTTCACACATATGAACATTTCGAAAGGAGAAAAATGACAATCGCAGCTTTCCTGGCCATCTTGCTCAAGGTGTTGAGTAATCCAGCCCTCATCGCCGGCCTGATCGCCTTCCTGCAGAAGACCCTCCACCCATAGCCTGGGAAAGACCCCTTCCTCTCGCGTATTGAGTGTGCCGATTTTTCATACGCGGAGGTAGGTGGTTGGATTAGGCGTAAGCCTCACTTAGACCCAACGGTGCGTCAAGAGCGTTTACACCAGTTCTAGTCACTGACTTGGGAGTCACAATGCCAATAGCAACCCCTGAAGTTTATGCAGCAATGTTGGACCGCGCTAAGGCCGGATCATTTGCATACCCAGCAATCAACGTTTCATCTTCGCAGACCATCATTGGTGCGATCCGTGGATTCGCAGAAGCTGAGTCAGATGGAATCATTCAATTCTCTTGGGGCGGTGCTGAATACGCTTCAGGTTCAACTGTTAAGCACATGGTTGATGGCGCAGTAGCGCTCGCAGAATTTGCACACGTTGTTGCAAAGAATTACAACGTCAACATCGGTATTCACACAGATCACTGCCCAAAGGAGAAGCTCGACGGATTCATGCGTCCACTTCTTGAAATCGGTGCGCAGCGCGTTAAGGAAGGCAAGCAACCACTATTTAGCTCACATATGTGGGATGGATCAGCAGTTGATATGCCAGAGAATATGAAGGTTGCTCGCGAAGTTCTTGATAAGTCAGTTGCAGCTCGCACAGTTCTTGAAATCGAAATTGGCGTTGTCGGTGGAGAAGAAGATGGCATCGAGGCAAAGCACGATGCAAAGCTCTACTCAACTCCTGAAGATGCACTCCTTACAATCGAAACTCTTGGACACGATACCAATGCTCGCTACATGGTGGCAGCAACATTTGGAAACGTTCACGGTGTTTATAAGCCAGGAAACGTTGTTCTTCAGCCAAAGATTCTTAAGACATTGCAGGATGCAGTAGCTGCAAAGCTCGGACTTCCAGCAGGAAGCAAGCCAATGGACCTCGTATTCCACGGTGGTTCAGGCTCACTTCTCACAGAAATCCGCGAGTCACTTGATTACGGTGTTATCAAGATGAATATCGATACAGATACTCAGTATGCATTTACTCGTCCAGTTGTTGAGCATATGTTCAAGAACTACGACGGCGTTCTTAAGATCGATGGCGAAGTGGGAAATAAGAAGGCTTACGATCCACGTGCGTGGGGTAAGGCTGCTGAAGCAGGAATCGCTGCACGTGTTGGCGTTGCTTGTGAAGATCTTCGTTCAACTGGCACATCACTACTTAAGTAATTAACAACGAGTCGGAGAGGCTTTATCCATGCCCGCATTAGTACTTCTTGGCGCTCAGTGGGGCGACGAAGGCAAGGGTAAAGCTACCGATTTGCTCGGTGATCGCGTTGATTATGTAGTTCGCTATCAAGGTGGCAACAATGCAGGACACACAGTTGTTATCGGAGATCAGAAGTATGCACTTCACTTACTTCCATCAGGAATTCTCTCTCCCAACGTTATTCCTGTGATTGCAAATGGTGTTGTTATCGACCCAGGTGTATTGCTGGAAGAAATCAAGGGATTAACAGAGCGCGGTATTGATTGCAGCAAGTTGGTAATTTCAACTAACGCGCACTTGATTACGCCGTATCACCGCACCATCGATAAAGTTTCAGAGCGCTTCCTTGGTAAATCAAAGATTGGCACAACAGGTCGTGGTATCGGACCTGCCTATGCAGACAAGATCAACCGTATCGGAATCCGCGTGCAAGATCTCTTTGATCCATCCATCTTGCGTCAGAAGATCGAAGGCGCGCTGCGCGATAAGAACCAAGTACTTATCAAGGTCTTTAACCGCAAAGATATTGAAGTTGAAGATGTTCTTGCTGAATACCTTGGATATGCAGAAATCTTGCGCCCATACGTTGCAGATACAGTGCTTTTGCTTGATAACGCGTTAAAGGCTGGAAAGCGCGTACTTCTCGAAGGTTCACAGGGAACACTCCTGGATGTCGATCACGGTACTTATCCATTCGTTACATCATCTAATCCAACAGCAGGTGGTGCATGTACTGGTTCTGGAATTGGACCTACAAAGATTGATCGCGTTATTGGAATTGTTAAGGCCTACACAACTCGCGTTGGTTCAGGCCCATTCCCAACAGAGCTCTTCGATGAAGATGGCGAGAAACTTCGCACCATCGGTGGAGAAGTGGGTGTGACAACTGGGCGTGCTCGTCGTTGCGGTTGGTATGACGCACCAATTGCACGCTATGCAGTTCGCGTTAACGGGCTTACAGATTTCTTCCTGACAAAGCTCGATGTTCTAACTGGCTGGGATCAGATTCCAGTCTGTGTTGCATATGAGATTGATGGAAAGCGCGTTGAAGAACTACCTGCGTCACAATCTGATTTCCATCATGCAAAGCCAATCTATGAGTACTTGCCAGGTTGGAAGGAAGATATTTCAGGAGCTAAGAAGCTCAGTGATCTTCCAAAGAATGCACAGGATTACATCACCTTCCTTGAAAAGATTTCAGGTGCTCCGATGAGCGCTATTGGCGTTGGGCCCGGGCGCACACAGACAATTGTCGTCAAGGATTTCATCTAAGCCATGAAAATCCTCCTAGTCGGAAGCGGTGGTCGCGAACACGCACTCGCACTAGGACTCAAAGCAGATAAAAGTTGCACAGAACTACATGCAGCTCCCGGCAATCCAGGTATTGCATCCCTTGCAACTCTTCATCCCGTTGCAATCACAGATAACAACGCAATCCTCACACTCGCACAGCAGTTATCAGTCGATCTTGTTGTGATTGGCCCTGAAGTGCCTCTCGTTAATGGCGTTGCCGATGTATTACGCCATGCAGGTTTTGCAGTCTTTGGTCCATCCAAGGCTGCGGCTCAATTAGAAGGATCGAAAGATTTTGCAAAAGGTGTGATGCGCGATGCTGGTGTTCCAACTGCGCACAGCTTCACATGCACTGAACAATCAGAGATTGAAAAGGCGCTGGATATATTCGGTGCTCCCTATGTCGTTAAAGATGACGGCCTTGCTGCAGGTAAGGGTGTTGTTGTTACCAATGATCGCCAAGTGGCACTTGATCATGCGCTGAGCTGTTCACGAGTTGTGATTGAGGAATACCTTGATGGCCCTGAGATTTCACTCTTTGGAATTTCAGATGGCCGCAATGTTTTGCCAATGCAACCAGCCCAAGATTTCAAGCGTGCATATGATGGCGATGAAGGTCCTAACACTGGCGGCATGGGTGCTTACTCACCACTTCCTTGGGCACCTGATGACATTGTTGAAGAGACATATGAAAAAGTATTAGCGCCGATGATTGCTGAGATGGCTGCCCGTGGCACACCATTTGTTGGTCTGTTGTATGCAGGTTTAGCACTCACCGATGATGGAATCCGAGTGATTGAATTTAATGCGCGCTTTGGTGATCCTGAGACACAGGTTTTGATTCCACGTCTGATGACACCGCTTGCAACTCTTCTCTATAACGCAGCGACAAATAATTTAGATGATGCGGTTCTGCAGTGGCGCGATGAAAGTGCAGTCACTGTGGTTCTTGCTGCGCAGGGTTATCCAGAATCACCCAAGACTGGTGCTGTTATTTCATCGATTCCCACAATTGAAAAGTCACAGGTATTCCATGCGGGCACAGCCCTCAACGGTGACTCACTGCTTTCAACAGGAGGTCGAGTCTTGACTGTCACTGGAACCGGTTCAGATCTGACTGAAGCTCGCGACCGCGCATATCGCTCAATCTCACAGATTGAACTAGAAGGTTCGTTCTACCGCTCTGATATCGCGCTCAATGCGTCGGTCGCTGAGAAGGGCAATTAAATGGGGGAGAATGCACCAGTGAGCGTATTAGCCGATCGTTATGCATCGAATGAGATGCGCCAGGTCTTTGCGCCAGAACAGAAAATCATTGCAGAGCGCAAACTATGGCTTGCAGTTGCTCGTGCTCAATCCAAGCTCGGACACCCAATCCCTGATGCTGTCATTAAGGATTATGAAAAGGTATTAACGAAAGTTGATTTAGCTTCCATTGATGCACGTGAAAAAATTACACGTCACGATGTCAAAGCACGCATCGAAGAGTTCAACGCACTGGCAGGACATGAAGCAATCCATGCAGGAATGACAAGTCGCGATCTGACTGAAAATATTGAAGCACTTCAGGTTCGTGATGGTCTTGCAATTGTTCACGATAAGACTGTGGCACTTCTTGCAGCCCTAGGTGTGAAAGCTGCGCAGTATTCCGATCAGCCAATCGCTGGTCGCTCACATAATGTTCCAGCCCAGATCACAACTCTTGGTAAGCGCTTTGCATCTGCGGCAGAAGAACTCCTCTATGCATATGAGCGCCTTGCTTCCCTTCAAGGGCGTTACCCAATGCGCGGAATTAAGGGACCAGTAGGAACTGCGCAAGATTCGATTGATTTACTTGGTTCTACCGAAGCTCACCAATCCCTTGAATCAGCGATTGCAAAAGAGCTCGGCTTTGATCGTGTTCTTGATTCAACCGGTCAGGTTTATCCACGTTCACTGGATTATGAAGTACTCACCACTCTTGTTCAGTTAGCTGCTTCACCATCATCTCTTGCGACATCGATTCGCTTGATGGCTGGAGCTGAACTTGTCACTGAAGGATTTAAAGCAGGCCAAGTTGGTTCATCTGCCATGCCACATAAGATGAATACACGCTCATGTGAGCGAGTAAATGGCCTCACAGTTATTTTGCGTGGCTATGCATCGATGGTCTCTGAACTCGCTGGCAATCAATGGAATGAAGGCGATGTCTCTTGCAGTGTTGTTCGCCGCGTTGCACTTCCTGATGCTTTCTATGCAATGGATGGCATACTTGAAACGATACTGACAGTTCTTAATGAATTTGGAGCATTCCCTGCAGTGATCTCTGCAGAGCTAGAGCGTTACTTGCCATTTTTAGCAACAACAAAGATTTTGATGGCATCTGTGAAAGCTGGTGTTGGTCGCGAAGTTGCACATGAAGTGATTAAAGAACATGCAGTTGCTGCTGCCCTTGGTATGCGCGAAGGAAAAGCAAATAACTTCCTTGACGCCTTAGCCGGCGATGATCGCATTCCATTTAAGCGCGCAGAACTAGATGCGCTGATTGGTAACCCTATTGAATTTACTGGCGATGCTCGCCAACAAGTAGCTCGAGTTGTCAGTCGCATCGATGCGATTACATCCGCGCACCCTGCCGCAGCGCAGTACAAACCCGCATCTATACGGTGAGCGGCTTCGGCGCAGCTGGCGCACCGCCAGCACCATCTATCGATGGCTGGAAGCACCTGCGCACAGGGAAAGTACGCGACCTTTATACAAACGAATCTGGCGAAATACTCCTCGTAGCATCTGATCGCATCTCAGCCTTTGATTGGGTATTGCCGACAACCATTCCAAATAAGGGCGCAATCCTTACCCAACTCTCACTCTTCTGGTTTGAACTCCTTGCAGATATTGTCCCCAACCACATCATTAGCGATGAAGTGCCTGCATTAGTAGCTGATCGCGCAGTCATTGTTCAACCGCTTGAGATGTTTGCAATTGAATGTGTGGCTCGTGGATATCTCACCGGCAGTGGACTTACTGAATACTCATCCAATCAAGCGGTATGTGGAAACCCACTCCCAGCAGGGTTAGTAGATGGTTCGAAGCTTCCTGCGAGCATCTTCACGCCGGCAACAAAGGCTGAGATTGGTGATCACGATATCAATATTGATTTTGACGGCGCTGCAAAGATTGTTGGCGCAGATCAGGCAGAAGAACTTCGCGATTTAACGCTCAAGTTGTATGACACTGCAGCAGATTTTGCGAGCAGTCGGGGAATCATTCTTGCTGATACTAAATTTGAATTTGGAATCAATATGGCGGGTGAAATCACATTAGGCGATGAAGCGCTGACTCCTGACTCATCTCGTTTCTGGGAGGCAGATGGTTGGGCACCAGGTGCGTCACAACCATCATTTGATAAGCAATTTGTCCGTGATTGGTTGACATCAAGTGGATGGGATAAGAACTCCACGCCTCCAGAATTGCCTGCAGAGATCGTTGAGAAAACTGCGGCGCGATATGAGCAAGCCTTCGAAAGAATTACCGGTAGCAAGTTCTAACAACAGGGAGATAAAAATGGCAAAGATCGTGGTTGATGTGATGTTAAAGCCCGAGATTCTCGACCCACAAGGTAAGGCAGTTGCTGCTGCTCTTCCTCGCCTTGGATTCACCTTTGCTAAGGATGTTCGTCAAGGAAAGCGCTTTGAAATTGAAGTCGATGGAGAACCAACTGCGGCGCAGCTTGCAGATGTTGAAAAGGCTGCAGAGAAGCTTCTTTCAAACCCTGTTATTGAAAACTTCACAGTGCGAGTGGAGAAGTAATAAGTATGAAAATTGGTGTTGTAACTTTTCCGGGCACTCTCGATGATCGAGATGCTGCTCGCGCAGTTCGCCATGCCGGTGGCGAATCAGTAGCTCTCTGGCATAACGATGCAGATCTTCACGGAGTGGACGCGGTCATCCTCCCTGGTGGCTTCTCCTATGGCGACTATCTTCGTTGCGGAGCTATCTCACGTTTCTCTCCAGTGATGGAGCCGATTATCAAAGCTGCCCAAGGTGGCATGCCCCTACTTGGTATCTGTAACGGCTTTCAGGTCCTTGCCGAAGCACATTTGATTCCAGGTGCTCTTACACGCAATCACGAACTTCACTTCTTATGCCGCGATCAGAAGATCAGTATTGAAAATACCAATACAGCATGGACATCTTCCTTTACACAAGGCCAAGAGATTGTCATTCCATTAAAGAATGGTGAAGGCGCATATATGTGTGATGACCAAACTCTTGCAATGCTAGAGGGTGAAGGTCGCATCATCGCTCGATATGTGGGAGAGAACCCCAATGGCTCTCGTAATCTGATTGCTGGAATTACTAACGAGCGTGGCAACATCGTTGGCTTGATGCCACACCCTGAACATGCAATTGATTCACTCACCGGCCCATCTGCAGATGGCCTTGGGTTCTTCACATCTGTATTGAAAGCGATGGTGAAGTAATGGCACTCGATACCGTCGCTCACGCACAGAGCAATCCAGATACAACACAACCATTTGCGGAGCTTGGTCTTAAGCCTGATGAATATGCGCGGATCAAAGAGATTCTTGGTCGTCGTCCCACTTCATCAGAGCTGGCCATGTATTCAGTCATGTGGTCTGAGCACTGTTCCTACAAATCTTCCAAAGTTCACCTGAAGCAATTCGGGGATAAGGCAGTAAAGACTGATGCACTCCTTGTCGGCATTGGTGAAAATGCTGGCGTTGTCGATGTCGGACAGGGATATGCCGTTACTTTTAAGATCGAATCACACAACCACCCATCATTTATTGAGCCATATCAAGGCGCAGCAACTGGTGTGGGTGGAATCGTTCGCGATATTTTGACAATGGGTGCACGTCCTATCGCAGTCATGGATCCACTTCGCTTTGGACCAGCGGATGCAGCTGATACACGTCGCGTTTTGCCAGGCATCATTGCTGGCGTTGGTGGTTATGGAAACTGTCTTGGCTTACCTAATATCGGCGGCGAAGTTGTCTTTGATCAGACCTATCTTGGGAACCCACTTGTGAATGCGCTCTGTGTGGGCGTTATGAAACATAGCGATATTAAGCTTGCAAAGGCAGCCGGTGCTGGAAATCTCGTTGTTCTCTACGGTGCAAAGACAGGTGGCGATGGAATTGGTGGCGTCTCCGTTTTAGCATCTGAAACATTTGAATCTAAGGGACCTGCAAAGCGTCCTGCAGTTCAGGTGGGAGATCCCTTTGTTGAAAAGGTTCTCATTGAATGCTCGCTCGAAATCTTTGCCGAAGATCTCGTTGTTGGTATTCAAGATCTAGGGGGTGCTGGACTTTCATGTGCAACATCAGAGCTGGCATCAGGTGGTTCAGGTGGCATGAAGGTGCAACTAGACAAGGTTCCATTGCGCGATCCATCACTATCTCCTGAAGAAATTCTGATGTCAGAATCACAAGAGCGTATGTGCGCAATTGTTGAACCAAGCAAGATTGCACGCTTTCTTGAAATCTGCGAGAAGTGGGATGTCACTGTCACCGTCATCGGTGAAGTCACCGATGGCAACCATCTTGAAATTACCTGGAATGGTGAATTGATTGTCGATGTTCCACCTCGCACTGTGGCTCACGATGGTCCGGTCTATAACCGCCCTCTTGCACAACCTGCATATATTGATGTAGTTGCCAAGGAAGTTATCAACGTTCCAATTCCCTCAACGGCTGAAGAGATTAAAGCAACTGTTCTCAAACTTGCTGCAACTCCCAACCTTGCAGATAAGTCATGGGTGACCGATCAATACGACCGTTATGTCCAAGGAAACTCAATTCAATCTCAACCAGATGATTCTGGAATGGTTCGTATTGATGAGAAGACACATCTGGGTGTTGCAATAGCCACAGATGCCAATGCCAACTGGTCATATTTAAATCCTTATGAAGGTGCGAAGTTGGCACTGGCAGAAGCTGCACGCAATATTGCAACAGCTGGTGCAAAGCCACTTGCGGTCACCAACTGCCTTAACTTTGGTTCTCCTGAAGATCCAGGTGTGATGTGGCAATTCGCTGAATCTGTTCGAGGACTTGCAGATGGTTGCCTTGAAATGGGTCTTCCTGTCACAGGTGGAAATGTCTCCTTCTATAACCAGACAGGAGCAGTAGCCATCCTTCCAACCCCTGTCATTGGCGTACTTGGTGTCATCGATGATGTTCGTACTCGCACACCAATGTCATTTGATCGCGCAGGTCTTGATCTCTATCTACTCGGTGAGACTGAGAATCACCTTGCCGGTAGTGAATGGGCCTATATGCATAATCAACGTGGAGGCGTTGCACCGATTGCAGATCTTCAACGTGAAATGCGTTTGATTGAACTGCTCGTTGTAGGTCGCACAAAGAAGATTTTCACGGCAGCACATGATTTAAGCCAAGGTGGATTATCGGCAACGCTTACAGAAATGGTCCTTCGCTATAACACAGGAGCAACTGTGCAACTAGAAAACGTTGGTCTTGCCCTCTTGAGCGAAACACCAGGACGCGTTGTAGTTGCAATTGATCCATCTCAGACTGCGGCTCTTACAAGTGAGGCTGCATCACAGAAGATTGCACTCACAAAGATCGGAAGTACTGGGGGAGATTCACTCGTGATTAACGATGCGAAGATTTCACTGACCGAACTTCGCACGGCGCATACTGAAACTTTCCCTAGGTTGTTTGGATAATTTGGATGCGCGATCCCAAGGTGCTTGAAGAAGTGAAGCAGACTCTTGCTCTTCTTACGCAACGCTCACCTGGTCGCGCCATTGAAGTTCGCATCCCACCCTATGCAGCAGTGCAATGCGGTGAGGGTCCAACGCATACTCGTGGAACTCCACCGAATGTGATTGAGATGGATGCACAGACATGGCTTGCACTTGCCAGTGGCGAGAAAAGCTGGGCTGATGCAATGTCTGAGGGCCTGATTGTGGCATCTGGTGTGCGCGCAGATTTAACCCAACTACTACCGCTTAGGATGAACCCATGAGCCGTCGCCCCGATGGATTGCTAAATCACAATGTTCTTGAGGATGATAAAGGTCCACAAGATGCATGTGGAGTCTTTGGCGTGTGGGCACCGGGAGAAGAAGTTGCAAAGTTAACCTTCTACGGTCTCTATGCACTTCAACATCGCGGTCAAGAATCAGCAGGAATTGCAACATCTGATGGCGAACGCATCTTGGTTTATAAGGATATGGGCCTTGTTTCACAGGTCTTTACTGAGACAGATTTAGCTTCCCTTGTTGGAAGCCTTGCCATTGGCCACTGCCGTTACAGCACAACAGGATCTAGCACATGGGTCAATGCACAACCCACGCTTCGTCCAACAAAGTATGGAACTTTGGCACTTGCCCATAACGGCAATCTCACTAACACCGGAGATCTTGCAGAGCTCGTGCAGAAACTTGAAGTAGATGTTCCAAAGAACGATCGCGGAGCAACGACAGATACAGAGATCATGACGGCGCTCATTGGTTTGCAGGATGAGAAGAATGTTGAAGCAAGTGCAATGGCAGTTTTGCCAAAACTTGAAGGTGCATTCTCACTGGTCTTTATGGATGAACATACTTTGTATGCAGCGCGCGATCGCCATGGAGTTCGCCCACTTGTTATTGGAAAACTAGAGCGTGGCTGGGTTGTGGCCTCTGAATCTGCAGCCCTGGATATCGTCGGTGCTGCATTTGTTCGTGAAGTTGAACCTGGTGAATTCCTTGCAATCAATGAAGATGGAATTCGCTCTGAGATGTGGGCAAAGCCAGAGCCAAAAGGTTGCATCTTCGAATATGTCTATCTTGCTCGACCTGATACAACGATTGCAGGACAAGGTATTCATGCTGTGCGCGGCCGTATCGGTCAGCGTTTAGCAATTGAAGCTCCCGTTGATGCAGATCTTGTTATCCCTGTTCCTGAATCTGGAACGCCTGCTGCTATTGGTTATGCAAAGCAGTCAGGAATTCCTTATGGCTTAGGACTGGTTAAGAACTCATATGTGGGCCGCACATTTATTCAGCCATCACAGACAATTCGCCAGCTCGGAATTCGCCTGAAGCTCAATCCGCTTCGCGAAATCATTGAAGGAAAGCGCATCATCGTTGTCGATGACTCGATTGTTCGCGGAAATACACAACGCGCATTGGTGCGCATGTTGCGCGAGGCAGGAGCACTGGAAATTCATGTGCGTATCTCATCGCCTCCTGTGAAGTGGCCATGTTTCTACGGAATCGACTTTGCAACCCGCGCAGAACTCATTGCTAGCGGTCTTGAGGTGGAGGAGATCCGTCGCTCTATTGGCGCAGATTCACTTGCCTATGTTTCTGAAGAAGGCTTGATTGAGGCAACCAATGTGGATGAATCTAAGCTCTGCCGTGCATGTTTCTCAGGTGTCTATCCGATAGCAATCCCTACAGATATGCCTGAAGGCAAGATGCGCCTTGAAGTAACTGATGTGCAGACAGAGAAGGTCCATAAGTAATGGCAACGTATAAAGATTCTGGCGTTGATATCGATGCAGGAGATCGCGCAGTAGAGCTCATGAAGGCATCGATTGCCCGAGCATCCCGTCCAGAAGTTATGGGTGGAATCGGCGGATTTGCTGGACTCTTTGATGCATCAGCACTGAAGGAGATGAAGCAACCACTTCTTGCAACATCAACAGATGGTGTTGGCACCAAGACTGAGATTGCACGAGCGATGGGTAAGTACGACACCATCGGTGAAGATCTTGTTGCGATGGTTGTTGATGATCTCGTTGTCTGTGGGGCAGAACCACTCTTTATGACTGATTACATTGCTGTTGGAAAAGTTATCCCTGAGCGCATTGCAGATATTGTCGCTGGAATTGCACGAGGATGTGAAAAGGCCGGAACAGCGCTGATTGGTGGCGAGACTGCAGAACATCCAGGGCTTCTTGGCGAAGATGAATTCGATATCGCAGGGGCTGCAACCGGAGTAGTTGATGCAGATAAGCAGCTCGGTGCTCATCGCGTGAAGGCAGGTGATGTGATTGTTGCAATGCCAGCTAGTGGTTTCCATGCAAATGGGTATTCGCTGATTCGCCATATTCTTTCTTCACAGAAGCTTGATCTTTCACAGACCTATCAAGGATTCTCGCAATCACTGGGTGAAATTCTTCTTACTCCCACTGAGATTTACTCACTCGATTGCCTTGCACTCATAAGAGCGCAAGGTGAAAAGTTGCGAACTTTCAGCCACATCACAGGTGGTGGACTTGCAGATAACACAGCTCGCGTTATCCCTGCAGGGCTGAGTGCGCAGTACGACCGATCCACGTGGACACTTCCAGCGGCAACTAAGTTCTTGGCTGATGTTGCATCCGTGCCGCAAGAGGATATGGAGCGCACCTGGAACTGCGGAATTGGAATGTCGGCGGTAGTTGACCCATCAGTTGCAGATTTGGTTATTCGTTCATTGGCAGCGCGCGGAATGTCGGCATGGATTGCCGGTGTCGTTGAGCCTTCTGGAGATAAGGACGCTGCTCGTTCATACTTGGTCTCTGACTACAAGGGGTAAAACTGATGGCAAGTAAGTCCAAGCTGGCGCAGAAGAAGCAGGCAACATCTGCAAAGAAGATTAATTTCTACCTCATTGGCATTCCTGTCTTTGCCTTCTTCATCAAGTTGATCATCATGGCCAATATCAAGGGCACAGATGGTGCGGTGCTCGGTGGATGGCTTGGCGCAGATGGCGAGAACTACTTAAGTGGTGTTGATGGCCTACTTCAGCAAGGTTATTTCAGCGATAAGAGCATCTTGTCCTACTGGCCAGCTGGTTACCCAATTCTTATTTGGTTACTTACAAAGATTTCATTAGCCCACGTTATTTATCTGATTGCATTTACTCAATCGATTTTCTATGCGTACTCCAGTTATTACTTCGTCAAGCAATTGCGTGGAACAAAGTTGCAGCCATATATGTTCCTCATCGGCCTGGCTCTTGCCTTTAACCCGACTCTCTCACTGAGCTCACTTGCAGTCGGATATGAGAGCCCTATCGCAGCGTGTATGTTGATGGTTGTTGGTCTGATTATGAAGTCGCGACAGAGCGGCCATGATCGCCAATTTATTCTGCGAGTCATTGCAGTTGGTTTCTTCTCAGCACTTGCATCCTTTATGCAGCCTCGCTGGATTCTCACATCCATTGTGATTGCACTTTTCTGGGCTCTCATTACCAAGGGTCGCAAAGCACAGGCACTGATACTTGTGGGTGTTGTTGGAGTGATGACTCTTGCTCCCGCCATCATGATGCAACGCAATATAGAGTCCATTGATAAGGCTGTTATTTCAACAAACCTTGGTGTGACGATGCGCATTGGCGCTGGAGATGAAACGCAAGGCGGTTATGCACGAACTGGTCCTGATATTCCATGTGAACCCACACCTCCTGCAACAGCGACTACAGATAACGATGTCGTGAAGTGCGTGATCAAGTGGTATGCAAGTAACCCAGGTAAATCAATGCGCCTATTCATCAATAAAGCTTGGTTCTATTGGACGCCTTGGTCTGGACCACTGGGCAATGGAACGATGGCGCGTAATCCGTGGCTGAAGGTCAATCCGATTGTAAATATTGCTAAGGGCAGCCAATCGGGAAATGATTTGGTCTATAAATCAGTAGGGCGCGGAATCTCCTTCTTCTGGGTCATCGGCTGCATCTCACTCTTCTTTATTGGATTCTTCTGGCTCAGATCGATGAAGGGCATCTATTCAAACCTTGCCTATGCAAGCGCCATCCCAGTCGTGATCTCGTGGCTGGTGGCCATGGGAACGATCGGAGACCATCGCTTTCGCATCCCGACGATGACCCTGAGCGTCTTCCTGCAGGTCATCGGCTACTTCGCCCTGCGCCATAGGGTGAAAACAGGCTCATTTGCCGTTGCTTTGGAGTCAGGAGCTCAGGCGCGATAACCTACGCGCCTGACACATCAGCTATACGTAAGGAGGTCGCCCATGGGCCGCGGCCGTGCAAAAGCAAAACAAACCAAGGTTGCTCGCGACTTGAAGTACAACTCTCAGGAGATGGATCTCGATCGCCTCACTAAGGAACTCCATGGTGATGTTCCTAATCAGCAGAATCAGGATGATGACGATCCCTTTGCTGAAG
>Ga0209191_1001506_pt1 | contig 15399 bp, 14 predicted proteins | sample S_130626_EF_Meta_FD_187320 | JGI IMG/M metagenome (GOLD analysis project Ga0209191, IMG submission 187320) | Freshwater microbial communities from Lake Simoncouche, Canada to study carbon cycling - S_130626_EF_MetaG (SPAdes) (version 2) | ecosystem: Environmental > Aquatic > Freshwater > Lake ...
TGCACCTGCCTTTAACACCTTTGACAAAGCATTTTGCGAACACCCATTTTTTTGAACAATTAAAACAACAACCCTATTTTTTAAGCACTTGTAGGGGTGGCGTGACTTCAACTCAAGCAGTACTTGAAGCGCTTCAAAATCAACAAATTAGAGGGGCTGGCCTGGATGTCCTTGAAAATGAACGACTAGAAAGCTATAGTCAAGCTGAAAAGACCAATTTGCAAGCCTTAATGGCCCTGCCGAACTTTATTGTAACCCCTCATATAGCAGGCTATAGCCAAGAAGCATATTATAAGATGTCCAAGATCTTACTCAAAAAATTAGGGCTCATTTGACCCTAATTTGATATCTTTGTACCATGCAACGCTCCAATTATGTGGCGTTGTATTTTTTTTATATAAAACAGAAGGTATGAGCGAAACAAACGTATATGTAACCCAAGAGACTTTTGATAAAATGCGTGAGGAATTACAACGCATGAAATCTAATGATCGTCCAGCGGCATCAAGAGCGATTGCAGAAGCAAGAGAAAAAGGGGACTTAAAAGAAAATGCCGAATATGATGCAGCGAAAGAGGCACAGGGCATGTTAGAATCAAAAATTAAGCAATTAGAGGTAGCCGTATCGAATGCAAAAATTGTGGACACCAGTACGATTGATACAAGCAAAGTGACGATATTGACTAGGGTGACAATTACGAATCTAACGACAAAAAAGACAGTGACCTATCAATTAGTAGGAGAGAAGGAAGCCGATTTAAAAGCGGGCAAGATTTCTGCCTCTTCACCAATAGGAAAAGGATTAATTGGTAAAAAAATTGGTGATACTGCAGAAGTTCAAGCACCCAATGGTGTGATGAAATTCAGCATTGATAATATTACCATTTAATTTGCCCTGTCCAACTTGCAATGACAATCTTTTCAAAAATAATCAAAGGTGAAATACCTGCTTACAAGATTGCAGAGAATGAATTATTCTTTGCGTTCTTGGATATTTTTCCTTTGCAAAAAGGGCATGTATTGGTGGTACCTAAAATAGAAGTAGATAAAGTATTTGAACTACCAGACAATTACCTTGCCCAAATATTGGTATTTGCAAAACCGATAGCAGAATCAATTGCTGCATGCTTTCCATGTAATCGTGTGAGTATGGTAACAGTAGGACTAGAAGTGCCCCATGCACATTTGCATCTGATTCCAATCAACCAAGCAGATGACCTTAATTTTGCCAATCCAAAATTACAATTATCCAAAGAAGAATTGATTGAAGTACAAGAAGCGATCATTGCCAAATTGCCCTTATTTTTTTAAACGAGCTGGATTTTTTTGAATAAAATCATCCCATCCTTTCAAGCCCTTTCCAGTACTAATGACTGGTCGATTGATTTGATGCCAATGGCATAATGCAACTGCAAGTGCATCTGTAGCATCGTAATGCTTTGGTTTTTCTTTTACATTCAACACACGCTCTAACATTTTCCAGACCATATCTTTATCGGCATTGCCATTCCCTGTAATCGATTGCTTTACTTTTTTGGGTGCATATTCTGTGACAGGTGTATTGTAATGCATGGCTGCTGCAATGGCTACACCTTGGGCTCTACCTAGCTTTAACATACTCTGTACATTCTTCCCAAAAAAAGGTGCTTCAATCGCAAAATGTGCTGGGCTATATGTTTCCATCAACTCAATGATTTTTGCATGGATCATCTGCAAGCGCGCGTAGATGTCTTTTTCTTTGGTTAATTTAAGTACATCCATCATGATGATTTTAGGCTGAACGCCACCTTGTAAAACTGCATAGCCCAAAATTTGCGTTCCAGGATCAATACCTAAAATAATCGGTGTTTTTGACATGGGATAAAGTTACAGATATCCCTTCAAAATACGATCTTTGCAAAACATGAATTCGAGTAAACTAAAGCCATTACTTTCTCTTGGAAATAAATTGATTGGATTCATTTTGTTTGTGATTTGTGCTATTGCGATCTACAATAAGGTACTGCAAAATGAAAATTTAAATCAATACGGAGCAGATTTAAAAGTACAATTGGCTAAAATTCATTGGTCTGCCTGGTTATTGATGGCTTGTTTATTAACGCTAAATTACACCATCGAAGCCATTAAATGGAAGTCGGTCATTGCATCTACAAATACCTTTAATACAATGCAAGCACTCAGGGCAGTGCTAGTGGGCCAGGCTTTTTCTTTTTTTACGCCTGCAAGATCAGGTGACTATGTGGGTAGAACTTTGTTTTTAGCACCCGGTACAAAGCTAAAGGGCATAACTCAAATGGCTTGGGCTTCCTACGCACAAATTATCATGACGATTTGTTTTGGATGCTTTGCCTTATTTTGGAACCTTCCTTTTTTACCTTGGTTAAAATGGGTTGCACCTTTTGGCGCATGTCTTGCATTATTTTTGTTTTTTTACAATCAACCTTTAAAGGGCTGGTTATCTAAAATCAATCTCTTACAAATTGATGCTACATTAAAATGGAAATTACTTGGCCTTGCATTGGCGCGATATTCCATCTACCTTTTGCAGTACAATTGGGCAGCAGAAATGTTATCTATACCAGTAGGTTGGATGGATTTAAGTATTGCCGTGATGGCTTTATTGTTTTTTTTAAGTATGATTCCTGCAATTAGTTTGACCGATTTAGTCATACGCGGACAATTGTTTTTATTATTAATGGCACCATTCTATCAGAACGACATCATGCTCATTGCATTAACTACCTTAATATGGATTGTTAATTTTTTAATTCCTTCTATCATAGGCGCTGTTTTATTACTTGGTTTTAGATTAAAACGATAGATTTATAGTCAATATCCCCCGCCATGTTCTTATACCTCTTTCAAATTTGGATGGCTACTTTATTATCTCTGATGCCAAAGCAATCCAAAGAGATCTGTAGTCAAACCAATACGGCATTTAATACAGGTGAAAAAATTACTTATACTATTTTTTACAATGTAATCGGATTGTATGTCAATGCAGGTGACGCTCAATTTGCAGTAACGCCTACTTCATGGGAGGGAACACCTGCGCTCGCATTCACTGCTACTGGTAATTCCAATCGCAGGTATGATTGGATTTTTAAAGTGCGTGACAAATACGAATCTATTGTAGATACGAAAACTTTATTGCCTTATTATTTTAGTAGAAGTATCAATGAGGGTTCGTTTCATCAAAATCAAACCCTTACATTCAATCAAAAGGCCAACAATGTAATCACCCAAAAAGGTGAATCCTTTAAGTCGGCAGATTGTACATTTGATGTGATTAGTGCAATTTATGCAGCAAGGAATTTAGATTTTGAAAATCTTCAAGTCAATGAAAAAGTATATTTAAGTTTTTTCCTTGACAATGAATTGTTCCCTTCTTATTTTAAATATTTAGGTAAAGAAATTGTACAAACTAAATTTGGCAAGTTTAAAGCCATTAAAATAGCTCCATTACTAGTGAAGGGTGCTATGTTTGAAGGCGGAGAGCGCATGACTATCTGGGTGACAGACGACGAGAACCATATTCCAATAAGAATAGAAACACCGATTATTGTTGGCTCAATTAAAGTGGATATGAAAAGCTATGAGGGTTTACGACATCCCCTAAGTTCATTGATTGAATTAGAATAATCCGGGAATAGATATCCATTTATTTTTGACTTTCGGTACCCTTTCTCGATTCAAATTAATTTTAGCTTTTCAGGCTATCTAGACTAAAACAATTTTTTGCTCTAATGCCTTTTTCAGTCATATGTACATCACAGCATTCATTCACTGAATCATGTTCAAAAAATAAGGTGTAGTTTTTGGTACATGCTTCGTTTAAGAAGATTTCTTTTTCGTTGAGTGTAAAAAGAGGCTGCATATCATAGCCCATTACAAAAGGGATGGGTAAATGTCCTACAGAGGGTAATAAGTCTGCCAAATAAACAATCTGATGATTGCCATATTGAATTTTAGGCAAGAGCATGCCCTGCGTATGTCCATTGACAACTATACAACTGATATTTTCTGCAAAATGAATTTCTTGCAAACTGGTATCGCTTTTAAATGGAGGGATCTCAATTAATTTCAATTGACCACTTTCCATCAAGGGCATAATATTTTCTTTAAGAAAGCTTGCTTTTTCTCTTCTATTTGGGTTTGTCGCTGTTTCCCAATGGGGGGCACTTACCCAATAGGTCGCATTGGGTAAAGCCAATTGAAGGGTGCCGTTATCGTCATTCACTGCACCACCAACATGGTCAAAGTGTAAATGGGTTAATAACACGTCTGTAATGGCCTCTGGCTTGAATCCATGCTGTGCTAAAGCTTCAGCAATTGTTTTGGTTTCAGTGGGTTGATAATGGCTAAAGAATTTTGCATCTTGTTTATTGCCCATCCCCGTATCAATTAAAATGGTACGATCACCGGATACCACTAGCATACATCTTAGCGCCCAAGTACATAAATTATTTTCGTCCGCAGGATTGGTCTTATTCCAAATAGATTTAGGTACGACACCAAACATGGCACCACCATCTAACTTAAAATTACCTGTATGAAGACTATAAATTTGCATGCTTGTTTTTTAGCGATGTACGATACAACAAAATTAAACCAATAATAAAAAATACACCTAACCCAAGTACTGCATTTTTTTGAGAGCCTGTTAATTCAATGATAAAACCAAAGCTAAACATACCAATGACAATAGCTATTTTTTCTGTGACATCAAAAAAGCTAAAGAAAGACGCTGTGTCTTTTGTTTCTGGCATGAGTTTAGCATAAGTACTTCTGCTCACAGATTGTATTCCACCCATGACAAAGCCAACCATGGTAGCTAAACAATAAAATTCTACAATACCGTTTCTTGGTACAAAATAACCAATGATACAAATAAGGATCCAAAAGGATACTGCAATCATTAAGGTATTAAAATTGCCCAATTTCACAGCCATTCTACTCATCAGCATTGCGCCTGGAATAGCCACTAATTGAATGATCAATATGGCGATGATTAAATTAGTTGTAGGAATATTCAATTCACTTTTTCCATATAATGTGGCTGCTAGCATCACTGTTTGAACGCCCATATTATAAAAGAAAAAAGCGCCTAAAAAACGGTCTAAAACGGGCATTTTTCTTAATTGTAACCAAACCTTGTGCAGTTCCTTATAGCCGCCTACAAAAATATTATCTGATTGATCTGTCTTTAAGTTTTTTTGACTAGCAGGTAATCTAGTAATGGCCCAATGTCCAAAACCAAACCACCATATACCAGCTAATAAAAAAGAAATTTGAGAAGCTTTGCCAACGGTGATTCCAAATAAGTCTGGTTTTAATACAAAGACAAAACAAATTAATTGTAAGATGACAGCGCCAATGTATCCCATCATAAAACCTCTTGCACTCACACGGTCTTGGTCTTCTGGTGCAGCAATTTCTGGTAAATAAGAATTATAAAAAACTAGACTACTCCAAAAGCCAATACAGGCAATGATCATGGAGATTAATCCTAATCCAATATGAGCAGCATCAAAAAAGTAAAGACAACAACATGCTAAACTACCTAGGGTACAAAAAAATCGCAGAAACTGTTTTTTATTCCCATTGAAATCTGCAATCGAAGAAAGGAGTGGAGACAAGATGGCTACAATGATGAATGCAAAGGCAAGTATATAATTGTACAAAGCAGTATTAATGAATTCAAAAGATCCAATACTCACTTTATCAACTAAAGTGTCCTCATTTCCGTCTCCTGTAACCGCCTCATAAAAGGCAGGAAAAATAGTAGAGCAGATCACAAGACTATAGACACTGTTGGCCCAATCGTACATGGCCCAACCATTGATGACTTTTTTAGAAGCAGTTTGCATATTGCAAGGGGTTTACACTCAAAATACGAATAAATGCTAATGTATTTTTAAATCCATTAAGCTTTTTGAAGGAAGAGCCATGTAAGCATGGATAAGCCTAAGGCAATTCGGTACCAACCAAATAGAGAGAAGCCTCTTTTTTGGACAAATTGAATAAAGAATTTAACGCTGATCAATGCCACCACAAATGCCACTAATCCTCCAATGCATAGATTGATTAAGTTGTCTGTCACAAATACTTCTGGGTGGTCTTGGTACACGTCTAATGTACTTTTTGCAGAAGCTGCAAGCATAGTTGGTACAGCTAAAAAAAATGAAAATTCTGCAGCAGCTTTCTTGCTTAATTTTTGACTTAATCCACCAATAATAGTGGCTGCACTTCGGCTAAGTCCAGGAAATAGGATAGCCAATACCTGAAAACATCCAACCCAAAATGCTTGTTTAAATTGAATGGGTTGTTGATCTACAGATTCCACTTGTTTTTTAAAATATCGATCTATAAATATCAAAGTGATACCACCTAACACCATGACTGTGGCAATCACCCATAGATTATCTAAAACAGCATCAATGTATTTTTTAAGCAAGGCTCCAAAAAGCAATGCAGGGATTACAGCTAAGCCCAATTTTAAATAAAAACGATAATCTTTAAAATTGAAGAATTCCTTACGATAAATCACCACCACCGAAAGTATAGCCGCAAATTGAATCACAATTTCATAAAGGTCTACAAATGGACTATCTGCAATCCCTAAAAAAGGATTGGCAAATTTCATATGTGCCGTACTCGATATGGGCAAAAATTCCGTGATCCCCTCAATAATGGCAATGATAATTGTTTGTAAAGTATTCATAGTCTGGATTAAAAAAAAGAGCGATGCATGCATCGCTCTAATAGGTATAATGAAGTTTAAGCTTTTTTAAACAAAGCGTATATTTCTACAATAAATCCAGCAATAATGCACAATGGTGCAAGTGTGATGCGTCTAAAGCTATACACTTCATTTTCATTGAATACATTTGGGTCTACACTTTTACCTCCCGCCATTAACAACATGCCTCCAATAATCAATACGGCGCCAATCATCATCCAAGTGTAATTGGATTTACCAAACAGGTCTAAAGAACGTTTTGTACTTTTTTCTTTCATAAATAATAGATTAATAAAGTTCGTCTAATTTCATTTTTAAATATTTTACGACACTTCGGTAAGTGCTGAATACGGAGATACCCACACCAATCACAATCAATCCGCCAAATAATAATAAGCTATTGCCTATGCCTTGTAAGGTTTGAAGTTGAGGAAATTGTGAAGTGGCCCACTGGATCAAACCAAATAGCAAAAAGATAGCAATCAAAGCACTTATCAAACCATTCAATAAGGCACGTATGACAAGTGGTTTTGAAATAAAGTTTCTTGTGGCACCCACCATTTGCATGGTCTTAATTAAAAAGCGGTTGCTAAACATCGCTAAGCGAATGGTATTGTCTATACTAATAATCACGATTGCGCATAGTATAAGTGACATCACTAAAAAGATGAGACCAACCTTAGTAGCTCGTTCGTTTAAATTGGTCACTAAACTTTTTGGATATTGAATATCTGCTACATCATTTCTAAAATTGCTAGCAATACTTGTGCTTATTTTAGATAAGCTATCTGGATTTACATAATCTGCTTTGGCAAAAAAATCAATGCTTTCTGGTAAAGGGTTGACATCTAAAATTTTTGACCAATCCTCGTTATTCTCCTTATTCCAAATTGCTTTTGCTTTTTCCTTGTCTACATATTCAACATTTTTAGCGTAGGGCGCAGCGGCAATAAAAGCTTGAATTTTACCCACCGTATTTTTGTCTCCAGTCCTGAGGTAAACACTAATTCTTATATCCTCTTTGAAATTGTCTCCAATTGCATGGAGGTTTAAGAAAAACCAACCCATGATCCCCATAATGAACAACACAATGGCTACCCCAACAATGCTGTAGATATAGTTTGGTTTGCTTCTCTTTAAAGATCCATTTCCGGATACTGCCATGGCATTAAAATTTTACTTGTTCGCACTGCAAATGTAGGGTTTTGAACGCTAAAGACTTACATTTGCAGAGGTCGAATTATACCCAATTTTGTTAAAAATAGGGGGTATCGTGGGCCGGCAGATTCAAAACCGAATAATTACAGATTTTTAAGAAAATTTAGCAGATGGAGTATCAGTTTAGGACGATCGAAAAAAAATGGCAAACAAGCTGGAAAAATCAAAAGGCCTATCAGGTTTCCAATCAAAGCAATAAGCCAAAATGTTATGTCTTAGATATGTTCCCTTATCCGAGTGGGGCAGGCTTGCATGTGGGCCATCCTTTAGGCTATATCGCCTCTGATATTTATAGTAGGTATAAAAGATTAAAAGGATTCAATGTTTTACATCCGATGGGATATGATGCTTTTGGATTACCTGCAGAACAATACGCCCTGGAGCATGGGGTCCATCCTTCAAAAAGCACCCATAGTAATATTGATAATTTTAGAAGTCAATTAGACAATATTGGATTTTGTTATGATTGGGATAGAGAAGTAAGAACCTGTGACGCCACTTATTATAAATGGACGCAGTGGATTTTCTTACAATTATTCAATAGTTATTTTGATCGTCATTTAAATAAGGCCAATCCAATCGATGTGTTGGTGAAAGCATTTGAAACCGAAGGCAATTCAAAACACGCATGTCCTGCAGATCCTAATTTAAATTTTACAGCAGCTCAATGGAATAGTTGGGATGAGAAAGCACAGCAAGATGTATTGATGCAATACCGATTGGCTTTTTGTGGTTTTGGGGAAGTGAATTGGTGCGCTGCATTGGGCACTGTATTAGCCAATGATGAAGTGATCAATGGATATAGTGAAAGAGGCGGACATCCGGTAGAAAAAAAGAAATTACGTCAATGGTATTTGCGCATCACAGAATATGCAGATCGTTTATTAGCTGGCTTAGACACCATTCAGTTTAGCGATGCAATGAAAGAAATGCAAGCGAATTGGATTGGTAAAAGTTATGGCGCTGAAATTGATTTTAAAGTGGCAGACCATACCGCAATGCTTACTGTCTATACGACAAGACCTGATACTGTATTTGGAGTAGATTTTTTAGTGGTTGCGCCAGAACATGCATTGATCAATGAGATTGTGCCTGCATCACATCAACAAGAAGTGAATGACTATATCGCTTATGTGAAAAGCAGAAGCGAGCGTGAGCGTATTGCAGAGAAAAAAATTACAGGTTGTTTCACAGGCGCTTATGTGGTGAATCCATTCAATCAACAACGCATCCCAATTTGGATTTCCGAATATGTACTTGCAGGATATGGTACCGGTGCGATTATGGCGGTGCCATGTGGTGATGATCGTGATTTTAAATTTGCGCAACATTTTAATATTCCTATTACCAATATCATTGGAGATGCCTATGACGGTACTGCCGCGAATCCTACCAAGGAAGGTATTTTATCTAATAGTGATTTTTTAAATGGGATGGTTCAAAAAGACGCCATTGCTGTTGTCATTGAAAAATTAGTAGCAATGGGTATTGGAAAAAAGAAAGTCAATTTCCGTATGCGCGATGCTGCATTTAGCAGACAACGTTATTGGGGTGAGCCTTTTCCAATTCAATGGAAAAATGGCATTGCTTATCCTTTATCAGAAAAGGAATTACCATTGTTATTACCTACTGTCGAAAATTACGGACCAGGTCCAGACGGAGAGGGGCCACTAGCGAATATCGAAGACTGGAAAGCCAATCATTTTGAGACCAATACCATGCCTGGATTTGCGGGTAGTAGCTGGTATTTTTTAAGGTATATGGATCCGCACAACACAACCGAATTTTGTGATCGAAAAGTGAGTGATTATTGGGGTCAGGTAGACTTATATATTGGAGGTACTGAACATGCGGTAGGACATTTATTGTACAGTAGAATGTGGACCAAAGCTTTATACGATTTGGGACATATTGGATTTGACGAACCTTTCAAAAAATTATTAAATCAAGGGATGATTCAAGGAAGTTCTCGTTTTGTATACCGTAAAAGAGGGACGCAGGTATTTGTTTCTGCTGGATTGGCTAAGACCATGGAAGTAGATCAGTTGCACGTGGATGTCAATATTGTAGATGGGATTGTTTTGGATACCGAAGCGTTCAAAAAATGGAAACCGGATTATGCCAATGCGACATTTGAATTAGAAGATGGAAAATACAATTGTGGTGTGGAAGTTGAAAAAATGTCTAAGTCGAAATTCAACACAGTAAATCCAGATGTGCTTGTTGAAAAATATGGCGCTGATACTTTTAGGATGTATGAAATGTTCTTAGGACCAGTGGAGCAGAGTAAGCCATGGGATACCAAAGGCATAGAGGGTGTGCACCGATTTTTGAAAAAATTATGGAGGTTGTTTTATGACGAAATGAAAGGTCAAATGTGGGTAGACGAAAAAGCAACACCAGAGGAGTTAAAAGTGTTGCATAAAACCATTAAAAAAATCGAAGAAGATACAGAGCGACATAGTTTCAATACTGCGGTAAGTGGTTTTATGATTTGTGTGAATGAATTGTTTGACTTGGGTTGTCATAAAAAAGAAGTCTTAGAGCAGGTGCTTATTTTATTGGCACCTTATGCGCCACATATTAGCGAGGAGCTTTGGTCCTTAATTGGGCATCAAGGATTGGTGATAGATGCACCCTTCCCAATCTTTGATGCGCAGTATGTTACGGAGACCTCTAAGGAATACCCTGTGAGTATCAATGGTAAAGTGAGGGCTAATATTGCCATTGCTTTAGATGCAACAGAGGCACAGGTGCAGGAAATTGTACTCAATAATGAATTGATTCAAAAATGGATAGAAGGAAAACCAATAAAAAAACTCATATTCGTAAAAGGTAAAATGATCAATGTGGTGATTTAGTAAAAAAAATAATACTATGAAAAAAACAATCTTATTTGCTGTCGTTTTCAGTTTGCTTTCTTTTTCAGGGATAGCACAAATGCCTCAAAATGGTTTACCACGTTTTATACGTTGGGTAGACAATAACCAGTTCGTCTTGAATACAAAAAGAGGAGACGATGCTGCTGCTAAAAATTATTTGTACAATTTAACTACAAAGCAATACAGCATTGCACCAGCAGAATTGGTACCAACCGAAAAAATGGTATACCTTAAAAAAGGAGATATCTTTTTAAAGGAAAACGGAACAGAGACACAATTGACTTTTGATGCTTCTGAAGAAAAAAATCCTACTTTATCTCCAGATGGAAATTATGTAGGGTATACGAAGAACAATAATTTATACACTTTATCCTTAGCGACAAAAAAGGAAGTAGCCATTACTAATGATGGCGCTACTGGTATCTTAAATGGTTATGCTAGCTGGGTGTATTTTGAAGAGATATTTGGCCGTCCAACACAATACCGTGCTTTTTGGTGGAGTCCAGACAGCAAGTATATTTCATTTATGCGTTTTGATGAGCGTAAAGTACCTATGTTCCCTATTTACAATAGCGAAGGACAGCATGGCTTTGTAGAAGAAACAAGGTATCCAAAAGCAGGCGATCAAAATCCTACAGTAAAAATTGGATGGACAACACCAGATGGTGGAAGCATTACATGGGCCGATTTTAATGAAGCAGAGGACCAATATTTTGGATGGCCTATTTGGAATCCAAATAATAATGCGATGTGGTTGAGCTGGATGGATCGTGGTCAAAACAACCTAAAAATTTATGAATTAAATATGTCTACGGGTGCAAAAAAGCCTGTGTACACAGAATACCAAAAAACTTGGATTGATCTTGAAGACAGAAATGGTGGTAGAATTAATTTTATCCCAAATAACAAAGGATACATTGCCCAAGCAGATGCGAGTGGATGGAATCAATTGTATATGTATGACATGGAAGGTAAATTGCAATATCCTATTACCAATGGTAAATTTACTATTTTAGGCATTCGTCAAATTGATGAAAAAAACAAGACCATTTATTTTACAGCAAGAGGCATTGAAAGTAGTGCTAGAATAGATTTATACTCGGTTGGATTTGATGGTAAGAATCAAAAGAGATTAACAGTAGGAGATTTCAATAATGCACAAGTTTATTTAGCACCTGATGCTAAAAACTTTGTAACGGTGTATAGCAATATACAAACACCAACGACAATGGCTTTGATGAATGCACAAAAGAAAACAGTAGAAGTGTTAGGTACATCAACACCAGCTAATTTTGATGCGACTAAATTGGCTAAAACCGAATTGATTCGTATTAAGAGCGCCGATGGTTTATTTGAATTGCCAGCCTTAGTGACTTGGCCTAAAAATATGGATCCAAATAAAAAGTATCCATTATTGGTGAGCATTTATGGTGGACCAAATGCAGGTACAGTAATGGACAGTTGGTCTTCTAATCCGACAAGAGAAGGATGGGCACAAGAAGGTTTAATTCAGGTGGCATTTGATCATAGAGCGAGCGGACATTTTGGAAAAGAAGGTGTTAATTACATGTACCGTGACTTGGGCCATTGGGAAATGGAGGATTACATGACGATGGCAAAATGGTTTATCGCCAATGGTCAAGCGGATCCTACTAAAATTGCGATGACTGGATTTAGTTATGGTGGTTATATGAGTACTTATGCATTGACATATGGTGCATCTGTATTCACACATGCCATGGCAGGTGGAAGTGTAACAGCTTGGGAATTATATGACTCACATTATACAGAACGTTTCATGGATACACCAGGAGAGAATCCAGAAGGGTATAAGTCTAGTAATGTGATGACGCATTTAAAAAACTTTAAAGGCGTTTTACAGTTGGTGCATGGCACAATGGATGACAATGTGCATATGCAAAATTCAATTCAATTATTGAGCGCATTACAAGATCAAGGCAAACAAGTTGAATTCATGTTATATCCTGGTGGCCGTCATGGATGGGGTGGTGCAAAGGGCAAGCATTTTACAGACTTGAAGAACCAATTTATTTACAAACACTTATTGGAAAGGGCAATGCCTGCTTCAAAATAATACAATCAATGTCAAACCCAAACTTGGATAGGCCATTTCAAAATATACCAACTCAGGACAGAGAGTTTGAGAACACGATTCGTCCTGCTGCCATGGATGCATTTGCTGGTCAGCCACAGTTGATTGAAAATATTAGCATATTCATAAAAGCTGCAAAGTTGAGGGGAGAGGCATTGGATCATATTTTATTTCATGGTCCTCCTGGCTTAGGTAAAACAACCTTGAGCAGAATCGTGGCCAATGAAATGGGTGTACAGATTAAAGAAACCTCAGGTCCTGTCATTGAAAAGCCAAGTGATTTAGCTGGATTATTGACCAGCTTAGAACCCAATGATGTATTATTTATTGACGAGATTCATCGATTAAGCACTGTGGTAGAAGAATATTTGTATGCTGCCATGGAAGATTATAAGATTGATATTTTAATTGATAGTGGACCTAATGCAAGATCAGTGCAGATTAATTTAAATCCATTTACATTGGTCGGTGCCACCACTCGAAGTGGATTACTAACAGCACCATTGTTATCACGTTTTGGTATTAAATCAAGGTTGGAATATTACCCAGCACCAGTATTGCAAAAAATTATTGAAAGAAGTGCAGGTATTTTAGAAGTGAAAGTTGATTCAAGTGCTGCTGGTGAGATTGCGAGAAGGAGTAGGGGGACACCAAGAATCGCCAACGGCTTATTAAGAAGGGTAAGGGATTTTGCCCAAGTTTTAAATGATGGTATTGTAGATCTAGGTATCACACAACACGCACTCAAAGCATTGAATGTAGATGAGCATGGATTGGATGAAATGGACAATCGCATTTTGCTTGCTATTATAGAAAAATTCAAAGGTGGTCCAGTTGGGATCACCACCATTGCAACAGCAGTCGGTGAGGAGTCGGGCACGATCGAAGAAGTGTATGAGCCATTCTTAATTCAAGAAGGGTTCTTGCAAAGAACACCTAGAGGCAGGGAAGTGACTTTTAAAGCATACGAGCACCTTGGAAAGCATAAGGGGCAAGGCTTTGGAGACAATCCAGAACTATTCAGATAGATTTATTGTACCACTAGTCTAAATCCATTTCCATGGATATTGACAATTTCAATGGTGCTATCTTCTTTTAAATATTTTCTCAACTTAGCAATGTATACATCCATACTTCTTCCATTAAAATAAGTATCACTGCCCCATATTTTTTTCAATGCTTTTTCTCTGGTCAATAAATCGTTCTTATATTCTGCAAGCATTTTCAATAACTCATTTTCTTTTGGAGAAAGCACTTGTGTGGTATCTTTTATTTTTAATTCTCTCAATTTTGGATTGAAATGATAAGCGCCTAATTCAAATTCAATATTGTCTGTTACTTTATGGTCTTCCTCGTTACGTTTAATAATGGCTTTGATTTTATGCATCAACACATCACTATCAAATGGCTTAGTGATATAATCATCCGCCCCTAGTCTGTAACCTTGAAGGATATCTTCTTTTAATGTTTTTGCACTTAAAAAGAACAAAGGCACATCTGGATCAATATCTCTAATTTCTTCTGCCAATGTAAACCCATCCACATTGGGCATCATGACGTCTAATAAACAAAGGTCAAATTTTTCACGTTGGAAAGCACCAAGGCCTAATCTACCATCTCTTTCAAGGGTAACATCATAATCATTTAATTCTAAAAAGTTTTTTAAAACTAAACCTAAGTTGCTATCGTCTTCGCATAAAAGGATTTTGTACTTCTTCTTATCTTCCATATTTGAATGCTTTGTGTAAAGAAACACATTTTATTTTTTAAACTATAAAATGTGTTTCCAATCTTTTGTTAAAAATATACCTAATGCTTATTAGTTATTGAATGCTTATTAGTACTACAAAGGTCGCATATTCCACAGTTCTGAGGCGATTTTTCACCAAAATATTTTGCAAGAAATACATTTCTGCAAGTGACTAATCTACTACCTATATAATCTCTCATTGCTTGAATACGGTCTTCGAAAGCTAATTTTCTTGCTTGGTATTCGTCTAAATTAAGGGTCATGAATTCGGCAGATGCCCTGTTCCACTTAAATTGTACAACCGGTTGATTTGCTTTTTGTTCCAATGAAATCATGCCATATTGTTGCAGTTGTTTTAATTGTAACAGTAGAAATTCATTATCACGTTGTAATAATTTTGCAAGTACACCTTCATTGATATATTGAGGACTATCTAAAATACCTCCATAGGTCCTCAATAAGGTTTGTAAAACAAAGCCAGTTTCTGGATATTGTTTTTCGAATAACTGAATACTAATTCTGTTTTCAATGACCTGAACTAGTGTGGGTTTAAAAGAACTAGGTGCAAATTTGACATGACCCTCTTGTTCTATCCATTGCAATGCATTCCTTGCTATGATTTTATCCCATTTAAATTGCAAACAAAATAACTCAAAGTCAAATAAAAATTGTTGCAGTTCACCCATGCCTACGGG
>Ga0209191_1001507_pt1 | contig 15397 bp, 16 predicted proteins | sample S_130626_EF_Meta_FD_187320 | JGI IMG/M metagenome (GOLD analysis project Ga0209191, IMG submission 187320) | Freshwater microbial communities from Lake Simoncouche, Canada to study carbon cycling - S_130626_EF_MetaG (SPAdes) (version 2) | ecosystem: Environmental > Aquatic > Freshwater > Lake ...
TCGCAGAGCCAAGATCTCAAGCTTTTTGTCATTCATAATCTGTGAAATTAGTGCCGTGTCCTCACATCGAATAAATGAAGATGTATTTCCAACCCGCAATTTGCCATGCTTTTTTGCAACATCTGCAATCAAATACTCCAGTGGTTGTGGCATCGGTGTCTTTGAAGTCTTGATTAAGAATGTTTTAATCTCATCACCGGTCTTACCGTGATCTAAGGCGCGACGAATTGTGCTTTCGGTAAATCGGTAAACAGTTGCACCACCCCGGCTTTCGATCTCGGCCATCATTGCAAGTGCTTGCGAAATTTCATGTTCTAGTGGCCCTGGCGCAATTGCAGTGTTATCGCTTTGAATCAGGATGTGATCCACGGTCTTTGGAAGATCTTCGTTGATAGAACTTAGGTCGTCACCAGCAAGAAATTGGGCACCAAATTTAGAGAGTGCTCCTTGGCCTGTAATTCCTAGCCATTCAGCCTCACGAAGTGTCCATTCTGCGAGTTCATCCTGCAGTGAAGAGTTACGACGTACGGGTGCACGCCATGACAAAACTTCCTTGAAGCTATTCCAATCAGGAGCAATGCCTTGGTTTTCTTGCAGTAGCTCAAGGGTTAAAGCACGCACACGCGCTGCATTGACTCTGTCTAATTCGGGTCCGAGGGCTGCAACATTCTTTGCCTCTACTCGTCCAACTAATCCGCTTACACGGGAAGTGATTAACCACTGTGATGCCAACATTTGCCAACGATCAGCAGGTGTTTGCATTAACCAGATGTCAAATTTATTGCTTGGCAAAATTCGATCATCTGCATCAATACTTATTAATGATGCAAGATATGCCAGTTCTGCGACAAAAGCGGTACAGGATTCATCGACACCTAAGTGTGTCGAAATAATCTTGAGATCGCGAACCCCTAATCCACCAGCTCTTAATGCATCTGCTGGTTCATCAGCCCAGAAATTAAGTAGCTCTTCGACCCAGCGAAGAACGGTTGAAACATTTGCAATCGCCGCAAGATTTATTTGGCGTTCATCACGCTTTGCACCACTTAGTTCTGGCTGCTTAATGAATCGTTCTTTATGAATCTTTCCTCCGCGCAAGGCAATTGCTACTTCGCGAGGCAAAATTACTGTTCGCTGATCCAGCGGAACCAAGAATTTCTTGTCAAGAAGCCAAGTTACTCCAGGTCCAGGATTTTTTATGTCCCCAACACTGCCGCGGGGAGGACCCCAAACCAGACGATCCAAAACTTTCTTGGCATCTGCCGGTGCATCCTCTAAATCACTGAGCTTTAGCTTTGCCATGGAAGCTGGCCCTAAACCTGCGGGCTCTATGCCAATTACATCGCGCAGTTGCGTTGGTAAGCGCAGGCCATCTTCGGATGGATAAACAAGACCAATCCTTACCAGATGCTCTAAGACGGTCTTTGCTTCTTTGTCAGTAAGTGTTACAACACTTTTTTCTAAGAATGGTTCATTGAGAGATGCCGCAGCTTCTAAAACTTGGAACTGCCATTGATTGAGTGAATCAATAGCACGAGCCAAACTAGGTGCAGAGCATGCCCGCACAGCAAGGGAGGCAATGTCAGGTGGAACAGGAGTTACTAAATCTGGACGAGCGGTGAATAAATCTAAAAGGGCAGCATCATCAACACTACGTAAGTAGTCAGAGAAGGAGCGCATTTCCATAACTTGCCTACATTACTGGCAAATTGGCCGTTCTTGTTAATTCATATCACCGTTTACGCGGAGTTAACCAGGTTCCAATTGCTGCAAGTCGAACCACAATTGGGGAAATAGCGCGACCAATAAATCTGGCCCTGCGGAAGTCATGAATCGGCCAACCTTCGGCCATTGCTCGTAAACCCAACAGTGCATCTGGGTTAATCGCAGATGGATGTCCAACACATTGCAGTAAGGGTAGGTCATTGTTGCTATCTGAATATCCAAAACAATCTTCTAGATCAAAGCCTTTTCTTTCTGCTAAATCACGAATTGCAACAGCTTTTTCTTTTCCATGCAGTAGTGCGCCATTCATATTTCCGGTATAAAGACCATCTTTGATTTCTGCTTTACTTCCAAGTGCGCCAGTCAAACCCAATCTCTTGGCAATTAAGGTAGCCATATCTTCAGGGGCTGCAGTAACTAGATAAACTTCAACTCCATTTGCAATATGGTTTTGAGCGATATCAATTGTTCCTTGCCACATTGCAGGAGAGACAAACTCGTCATAAATTTGCTCAGCAATAGTTTGTATCTCATTGACATTGTGCCCACCAATAAAATCTGTTGCAGCGGTCTGGAAGCGAGCGATCTCTTCCTTATTTTCTTTTCCCGTTAAGCGAAATCTCAGGTTAGCTAAAACGAAACGCGAGATATCCTTCTTGGTGAAGTAACCACGCTGATACATGCCGCGGCCCAAGAAATAAATGGTTGAGCCCCGTATAAGCGTGTTATCGACATCAAAGAAGGCAGCTCTTTTACCTGTGAGTGCCATGTCACTACCTTACAGATAGACGGGGTTTAGAGACGCTTTATGCTTTACCAATGAGTTCAACAGTGCATGTGGTCCGCCACGGAGAAGTCCATAATCCTGACAAGATTTTGTACGGTCGCCAACCTGGTTGGAGATTATCTGACCGAGGCCAAGAGATGGCTCGCACAATCGCTGAATGGTCAAAGACACTTGATTTAGGTGCCCTTCATGTATCTCCCTTGCAGCGTGCGCAAGAAACTGCAGCACCCATTGCCGCAGCGCACAATATTTCTATTACAACAGATGAACGATTAATCGAGGCCGCAAACATTTTTGAAGGAAAACCATTTGGTGTTGGTGATGGAGTATTACGTCATCCTGCTGCTTGGAAACACTTATGGAATCCTTGGAAGCCTTCATGGGGTGAACCATATGACGAGCAAATTAATCGAATGCTGGCAGCGATTTTTGCAGCTCGCGATGCGGCTAATGGCAAGGATGCAATTTGTGTTTCACACCAACTGCCTATTTGGATTTTGCGCAGTGCAATTGAAAACCGCCGCCTAATACATGATCCGCGCAAACGAGAGTGCACACTCGCATCCGTCACCAGCGTTCACTTTGACGACGAAGGATTTATTTCAGGGTTAACTTATTCCGAGCCAGCACGTCACCTCTTGCCTGAAAAACAGTAATGAAGAAGCTTGCACTCATCATTGGATTAGCATTTGCACTTACCGGCTGCAGTGGGGGTGGAACATCCTCAGCAGAAGAGAGTTTTGTTTCAGGTGATGGCTCTGTAACATTTATCAAGATTGCAGATAGAAAAATTGCTCCAGAAATTACTGGTATGACTTTGTCCGGAACAAATTACACGTACACAAAAGATAAGGTGGCAGTTGTAAATGTTTGGGCATCGTGGTGTTCACCATGCCGGGCTGAAGCACCGATACTTGTTGCTCTGGCAAACAAATACACAAACGTTGCCTTCATCGGAATATTAACTCGTGATAACCCCGCAAATGCTGAAGCCTTTGAACGCAGATTTAAGATCCCTTATCCAACAGTTATTGATGACTCCATCTTGATCGGATTTAAGGGCTCTCTCCCAGCAAATGCCATCCCATCAACGGTAATCCTGGATAAGAGTGGGCGGGTGGCTGCGCGTATTTCAGGTGTAGTTACCGTTGCTTCTTTAACTCAGTTGATTGAGCGGGTAAGTGGCGAATGAAAGAGTTCTTTGTAGAGCAAATATTTTCAGGCGTACTGGTAGCAGCTCTTCCGTTTGCCTTCATCGCAGGAGTTGTTTCATTTCTCTCACCATGTGTCTTGCCATTGGTTCCTGGCTATCTTTCATTTGCCGCTGGATTTTCGGTAAGCCGCGGCAAAGTCTTTCTAGGCTCACTCTTATTTGTTTTAGGTTTTAGTGCAGTATTTGTTTCATACGGCGCAGTGTTTGGTGGTTTGGGCAATCAACTCTCTGCCAACGAAGAGATCATCTCTAGAATTCTTGGCGTTTTAACAATTTTCTTAGGGTTCATCTTCTACGGACGTTTTCCTTTTTCTCCAACGATTAGACCAAAGATGCGCACAACTGGTGGACTATTAGGTGCACCTTTACTGGGTGTGTTATTTGGAATTGGTTGGACACCATGTATCGGGCCTGCGCTAGCTGCGGTGCAGACACTGGCATTTCAAGAATCAAGTGCGGTGCGTGGAGCAGTACTTTCCTTTGGTTACTGCTTAGGTCTAGGGCTTCCATTTATTCTTTCAGGTTTATTTCTAGATAAGTCTGCGAAGTTGCGTTCACTTATTTATCGCCGTGGTGATGTCATTTCCAAAATTGGTGGAGTTTTCTTGATTGCAATGGGCGTTCTTCAAGTTCTTGGTTTTTGGGGTCAACTACTTAATTTAATGCGCTCACTAATCTCTGATTTCATTCCGGTGATCTAATGAGCCAGCAAACAGAACTTCCAGAGCTCGATAGCGTTGGTGTTTTGCGTTATGCATGGCGCCAGCTGACAAGCATGCGTACTGCTTTGATCCTCCTGTTAATGCTTGGGGTTGCATCTATTCCTGGTTCATTGTTTCCGCAACGTACTCAAAACCCAATACAGGTGGGCCAGTTCTTTAAGGATTCACCAGAGCTTGCCCGCTGGATGGATCGTTTCTATCTTTTTGATGTTTACGGATCTCCCTGGTTTAGCGCCATATATATTCTTTTATTCATATCCTTAATTGGGTGTGTATTACCTCGAACAATTGAGCATTTTCATTCAGCGCGCGCACTACCGCCTTCGACTCCAAAAAATCTTTCGCGGATGGAACATCATTCAACATGGATAGCTGATGGAAGTGAATTAGAGGCTGCTCGGGCTTGGTTTAAATCAAAACGATTTAGAGTTCTAGAAAAAGATGGTTCAATTTCGGCGGAAAAAGGCTTTGCTCGTGAAACCGGAAACCTATTCTTCCATTTAGCATTAATTCTTGTTTTGTTGGGAATTAGTTTTAGTTCACTATTTGGTATGCGTGGTGAAGCAATCATTAACATTGGGGAAAGATTTGTAAATACTCCAACAAGTTATGACACCTTGACATATGGAAAATTGTATAAAGATGGAAATCTGCCAGCATTCATGCTTACGACTGACAAATTTGATGCACAATACAATCTCGAAACTAGCGCGCCAGAGGATTACACCTTAGATATCTCACTACTTCGTGAAGGTGGGTCAGTGGTAGAAAAGAAAGTTATTAAGGTAAATAGTCCATTGACTATTGGCAGTACCAGAATTTATTTACAAGCTAACGGATATTCTCCTGTCGTAACTGTTAGAGATTCCAAAGGCAATGTCGCATTCCAGGGCCCCGTTCCCTTCTTGCCTCAAGATTCAAACCTTCGATCAATTGGTGCAATAAAAGTTCCAGATGCAGAGCCACAAATTGGTTTTGTTGGATCCTTTGTTCCAACATATGTTCGCGACCCTAATGGTGGTGGCGCACTGAGCGCTTTCCCTAAAGCACTGGATCCGCGTTTGTTGTTGGCGGCATGGGCCGGGGATCTTGGCTTGGATTCTGGAATTCCGCAGTCTGTCTACAGAATAGATACCTCAGACATGCTGCAGGTTGGTCTTAAGTCCTTGAAGCCAGGAGAAGTCTTTGAGTATCCAGGTGGATCAATCAAATTTGAAGGCTATATCCAATGGGTCAACCTTAACTTCGTCGCAGATCCCGGAAAGAATTTCGCATTGTTGGGCGGTATCGTTGCGATCCTTGGACTACTCGCTTCACTATTTACTCGTAGACGACGTATATGGATCCGCGTTGGCACACAGGTAGAGGTTGCTGGATTAGCAAAAAATGACGCACCAGGACTAGATGTAGAAATGGCACAGTTCGTTCGGATGTTAAAGGGAGAAAAATAGATGTCACGCACGTGGGCCTTTGCATCGAACTACCTAATTTATTCTGCCATGGCTGTCTACACCTTGGCATTTCTAGCGCATGCCATAGAGACAGCCTGGGCGGTAAAAGTTCCGAATGACACAACAAAAACTTTGGATTACACGCGCACTGAAAAAGTTGCACGCATCGCTACGTCAATGATGATTTTGGGATTTATTCTTTTGTTCGCAGGTGTAGTTACTCGTGGTGTTTCTGCTGGCCGTGTACCGTGGGGAAACATGTACGAGTTTTCGATCACTGGTGCACTTGCATTTACCGGCGCATATCTAGGCGCACTTCGCAAATATGATCTCCGTTGGTTAGGTTTACTGGTTTCGATTTCAGTATTGCTAACTCTTGGAACCGCAGTAACTGTTTTATATGTCCCAAGTGCTCCACTAGTTCCAGCTCTGAAGTCACCGTGGTTAGTCATTCACGTATCCACTGCAATTATTTCAGGTGGCGTATTCTTGTTAGCAAATGTAATCGCAGCTGCGTATTTGTATTTAGACAACATGGAAACTAAAGGGGAGCGAACAGCGTGGGCTAAGCGTCTACCTTCGCTAGAAGTTTTGGATCAACTCTCATATCGATTAGTTGCATTTGTATTTCCATTATGGACTTTTTCAGTTATTGCTGGAGCAATCTGGGCCGAGAGCGCTTGGGGTCGTTACTGGGGTTGGGATCCAAAAGAGACCTGGGCATTTATTACTTGGGTCGCATATGCCGCTTACTTACATGCTCGCGTAACTATTGGTTGGCGCGGACGTAGAGCGGCATGGCTATGTTTACTTGCCGGATCTACATTCTTATTTAATTATGTGTACGTCAATATTTGGGGAACTGGTAAGCACACCTATTCAGGTCTTTAAAGCTTTCCCAAGAAATCTGGATCATCATCTGGCGGCAAAATACGTCGCTTAGGAGCTTTGCGTCCCTTTGGCTTGTTTCTTCCAGCAATTAAATATGCAACAGGACCAATAGCAAGTGCTTGTGGCCCAAGAAGAATAATTAATAGCAGCCATCCCCATTTTGGAAGAGTTTTGATCTGGGATTCATCAGTACGGGCACAATCGATCAATGCATAAATGGTTAAACCAAAGACCAAGATGAGTGGAAGAACCCGTGACATGCAATTATTGTATCGCTAAGGCGACGGCAAAAACTATTGAAAATATCAGTTGGAGTTTGCCGGTTCGGCCTAAAACAGGAACTAAGTCCTTCCCAGAAGCACCCCTGAGAACTTGCCTTGAAATCGAGATGCTCATTGGGAGTAGCAACAAAGTTAAGAGTGCTGTTGGAATCAATGTTGCAATGGCCGCAATGTGTGCGATAGCCAAGAGTGAGACGTACATGTACCGTGCTTTGGTGTCACCGATACGAACAGCAACAGTCAACTTACCGGCCAACTCATCCTTAGGTCTGTCGCGGAGATTGTTAACTGCGAGAATCGCACAGGACAGGACTCCCATCGGAATTGAAACAATAAAGCTCAAAAGAGTTATTGTTTCAGTCTGTACATAGAAAGTACCAACAGTCGCAATTACCCCAAAGAAAATGAAGACTGAGATGTCACCAAGGCCTTTGTAGCCGTATGGATTTTTTCCTCCGGTGTATCCCCACGCTGCAGCGATAGAAATAGCACCAACAATAATGAGCAAAGGTGAGGTCAAAAAAGCCAACCAAGCACCGGCGATGCAGGCAATTGCAAAAGAAATAAATGCGGCACTCTTAACCGATTTCGAACTTGCTATTCCGCTGGCAACTAAACGAATCGGGCCAACACGATCATCATCGGTACCATTGATTCCATCGCTGTAATCATTGGCAAAGTTCACCCCTATCTGAAGCCATATTCCCACATTCAGAGCAAGGGTTGCCCGAAACCAACTGAAATCTGAACCCGCTAATGCAGATGCAACGACAACCGGCGCAATCGCTGCTGGCAGAGTTCTAGGACGTGCACCCAGCACCCACTTATTCATTTGTAATACCTTTCGCCAGACTTTTTCGATCGATCTTGCCAATACCTAGCAATGGTAGCGATGTCATGCGATGTATGCCTTTTGGTTTTGCAAAATAACCAAGATCTCTTTCAAGATGTGCAGTAATTTGATCATCGCTAATTGTTCCAACTACTGCAACTTGTAAGCTCTGTCCCCACTGAGAGTCTTCAACAGCAAAAGCTGCAAATTGAGTATCTGGAAATGCAAGGCTCAATGAATTTTCCACTGCATTGAGTGAAAGATTCTCACCACCAGAAATAATCACATCATCTGATCTTCCAATGACAATTAGCTCATCATTATTGAACTCACCCAAATCATTAGTTTCAAACCAACCATCAATTAGCGGAATAGAAGACGCCAAAACTGGTCCCTTAATACAAATCTTTCCATTACGGATTTCAATTTCCACACTCTCAAGTGCCGTGCCATCGTAAACACATCCACCACATGTTTCGGTCATTCCGTATGTTGTGACTACCTTAATTCCAGCCAGTTCGGCTTGATTGCGCAATGTTTGAGATAAAGCAGCACCACCAACCAACACAGCTTTTGTTGATTTAAGGTGACGAAGTAAACGCTGGTCTCCATTTAACGCACGGAATAATTGTGTTGGAACGATTGCGGTGTAGTTTGCGTTTGGATATTCACCATCAAAGTCACGCAAGTCAATTGGCGTTGTTCCAAGTTCCATTGAGCGAATAATTACATTGACCGCAGCGATGTGAGTCAGCGGAAGCAAGAGCGACCAGGTATCGCCAGATTGTGCGCCTATAAATTTATTGGACGCTTTCGCTGATGAAATTAGCGCAGATGATGTCAGTAGAACTTCTTTGGAAGTGCCGGTTGTTCCGGATGTTCCGATCGCAACAGCGGCGTAGCTTGGAGCGTATTCAGATGAGATCTCTCCGAAACCAAGGGTGGGGCCATCACCCACGAGCGCCGATGTGATTTCTCCCGCTAATTGGGAGATTTCCCATGAAGGGCTGACTCGTAGCATCTTTCGTTGTGACGAGGTATCCATTGCAGCCGTAGGCTATCGCTAGCAACGACAATGGAGGAAATGTGAGCAAGCCGATCAAGCGCGAATTTGGTAGCCGAGAGATTCCACAATGGGTGACTGCACCCGGCGGAGAAGATTTCGTAGATATCAAATATCAAATGGGCGATGGCATCGCCAAGATTACGATCAACCGTCCGCAGGTTCGTAATGCATTTCGTCCTCAAACGATTATTGAATTAATCGAAGCTTTTGATTTAGCCCGTGACAACGAAGAAGTTGGCGTAATCATCTTTACTGGAGAAGGCACAGAAGCGTTTTGTTCTGGAGGTGACATCAGCGTTCGTGGTGATGACGGATACCTTGGCGATGACAAATTAGCTAAAAAGGGAATCGGTCGCCTCAATGTTCTAGATCTTCAAGTGCAGATTCGTCGCACACCAAAACCCATCGTTGCAATGGTTGCTGGTTGGGCAATTGGTGGTGGACATGTATTACATGTTGTCTGCGATTTAACAATTGCGGCAGAAAATGCAAAGTTTGGTCAGACAGGACCGATGGTTGGATCCTTTGATGGTGGCTATGGTGCTGGATTACTAGCTGCACATGTTGGTCAAAAGAAGGCTCGCGAAATTTGGTTTATGACCCGAGAATATGATGCACAAGAAGCATTAAATATGGGGCTTGTAAATACTGTTGTGCCAATTGCTGAGCTAGAAGCAGAAACTGTTTCATGGTGCCGCGAAATGCTCCGCAACTCTCCAATGGCGATTCGTTTGTTAAAGGCAAGTTTGAACGCTGCCACAGATGGACTTGCAGGCGTGCAACAACTTGCAGGCGATGCAACCTTGTTGTTCTACATGACAGAAGAAGGTCAAGAAGGTCGCGATGCATATAAGGAAAAGCGCCCACCTGATTTTGGAAAGTTTCCAAAGCGCCCATAATCCATGGATCAATTGCTTCTAGAGAGTTTGCGTGTAGTTACGCTGCCTACGACAACAAGTTTTCGTGGCGTGACTTTTCGTGAGGTTGCTTTAATTCAGGGTGAATATGGTTGGGGAGAGTTCTCGCCATTTCTTGAGTATGACGATGCTGAATCTGCACCATGGCTAGCGTGCGCGATCGAGGCAGCGACCCAGCCAAAACCACAGCTATATCGCACGCATGTAGCGGTTAATGGAACTATTCCTGCACTAAATGACGTGCAAGATTTAGAGAGAGTTATTAATTCATTTCCAGGAGTTAAAACCTTTAAAGTAAAGGTCGGCACCGATGTCAGCGAGGATCTTCATCGCCTCGAACTTGTTCGCACCTTACGACCATACGCCGCATTAAGACTTGATGTTAATGGCTTATGGAGCGTTGATGAGGCTGAAAAGTTCATCAATTCAATCGGCGATGTTGAATATGTTGAACAACCGTGCGCAACAATTGAAGAGCTTTGCGAATTGAAAAAGCGAGTCGATGTGAAGATTGTCGGAGATGAAGTTCTAAGAAAAGCAGCAGATCCATTTGATGTTGACTTATCTGGTGCCGTTGATTATTTGATGTTAAAGGTCCAACCACTTGGTGGAATTAAACGTGCTCATAAACTTGCAGAACATCACAACTTACCTGTCGTGGTGTCTAGCGCCCTAGAAAGTGCTGTTGGAATTAACTACGGGCTTATCTTGGCGGCATCATTTGTGGGCATGAGTTTTGATTGCGGCCTTGGCACAGGCTCGCTTTTGGCAAAAAATGTTGGCGAACTACCAATAGTCGATGGCAAGATTGCAATTAGTGATGTGACTCCTAACTTTGATGGTCTAGATGTCAGTGCAGATCGTTATGAATGGTGGAAGAATCGCATCATGAGAACTGCGGAGTTACTGAAGTGAATAACTCCACCTCGCTGGCGCGTGTTGTCGTTCGCCAAATAATTGAAGCTGGGATTGCTGATGTAGTTATTTCACCTGGTTCGCGCAATGCACCTTTGTCCTTGGCGTTTTTTGCAGCATCACAAGAGGGCTTAATCAAGATTCATGTGCGCGTTGATGAGCGAACTGCAGCATTTTTTGCACTTGGAATTATTAAATCAACAGGCCGGCCAGTACCAGTGGTGTGTACTAGCGGCACGGCGGTTGCTAATTACCATCCAGCAGTACTTGAAGCCAGCCACACAAACGCACCACTCATGGTTTTAACTGCCGATCGCCCTGCAATGTTGCGCAAAACTGGTGCCAATCAAACAACTGAGCAAGCACGAATTTTTGGTAAAGCTGTGCGTTATTTTGCAGATGTTGACGGTCCTGTTTACCCAATGGAATTACCACTAGATAGTTTGCGAAATGGTCCTATTCACTTAAATCTTCAGTTTGATGAACCACTTCTTTCAGATGACTTGTCAGACTGGCTTTCACAGATCAATGTTGCACCAAAAGAATTTGTCGCACGTACCAAGCCCGGCACGCTTCGTTTGGTTGGCGCTCGAGGGGTTGTAGTAATTGGACATGATCGTGGTGGTTTAACAGTTGAAGAAATCAGCCGGTTTACAAAGGTATTAGGTTGGCCCGTAATCACCGAAGATCCACTTTCTTTTCCTGATGCGATAGCTCATGCATCTATCTTCTTAGCTTCACCAGAAATACGCAGCGCTCTTATTCCCCAATCTGTCCTTGTTATTGGGCGAACAACTCTCTCACGTTCCATTAATGCCTTTATTAAGTCCAGCCCAATCACATATGTTGTGGATCAACGCCTTGCAACGGTGGATTCAGATCGCCAAGCAGATCGCAAATTTACAGAGTTACCTGATCTTCAAGGTGTTATTCAATCTGATGAATGGATTGCAAAGTGGAACAAGATTTCTGAGCGCGCACAAAAGCTTATTGGCTCCATGGATGGCTGGAATGAAGCGGTCATTGCTCGAACAATTGCTGCAACGATTCCAGATGGCACTGCGCTATTTGTTTCTTCATCACGACCTATTCGAGATCTTGAAGGTTTTGCACATCCGCGCACTGGCGTTCACACCTACGCTAACCGTGGCTTAGCTGGCATAGATGGCAACATTTCAACAGCGCTTGGTGTTGCCTACGGCCACAAGGCCACAATTGCAGTCCTGGGTGACCTATCTTTCCTGCATGATTTAACAGGACTCATAAACAAAGAAGAGATTAATTGCCGCTTTATAGTTATTAATAATGATGGCGGTGGAATCTTTTCAACACTGCCCCAGCGCGGTGTACATGGCTTTGAAACAGTATTTGGAACTCCGCATGGATTAAATCCAGCTGCGATTGCTCAGGCGATGGGTGTTCAAGCCAAACAAATTACTTCTCTGAAAGAGTTAGCAGCAGAAGTAAAAGCACCAATATCTGGTGTTAGCGTTGTTGTTTGTGATGTTCCTGATCGCGAATCCAATGCAGATACATTAAAGAGAGTTGTAGAAGATCTTAGCTCTATTTAAGTGCGCTGCGCATAGGTGAGAACTTCGCGTATGTCTCAGCTAATTCGATCTCAGGATCTGATCCATCAACAATTCCACATCCTGCAAAGATGCGAATGGAGTCCCCATTTATTTGGCCACATCGAAGTGCAATTCCAAGTTCTCCATCACCTGCTGCATCGATCCAACCAACAGGACCTGCATAACGGCCACGGGACATTCCCTCAATCTCGTTAATCAGTGCAGCAGCAATTGGGCGTGGAGTCCCACACACCGCAGCAGTTGGATGTAATTGCTCAAGAATTGTGAATGCATCTATATGTGCAAGTGTTTCAACCAGTGCGCCCGTCACATCGGTTGCAAGGTGCATAACATTTGCAAGGTGTAAAACAAAAGGAGATTCTGGAACATTTGTTGATGAACAAAATGGCTCAATTGCCTCTGCCACAGATCTCACCGCATATTCATGCTCAGCTAAATCTTTTGATGAGCGCGCAAGTGAGGCTGCTAATGCTAAATCTTTTGCATCATCACCAGTTTTGCTAATTGTTCCTGCCAAGACGCGTGAAGTAATCATTCCACGTGATAAGCGAAGTAAGAGTTCAGGTGTTGCTCCCACTAATCCTGAAATCGAATACTTCCAAGTCGTTGGATATTCCACTGCCAGCTTGTTCAAGATTGCCCGCGGATCAATACTTTTGTTGGATTTAATGGTGATATCACGAGCTAAAACAACCTTGTCTAAATCCCCAGATTGAATACGCGAAACTGCGGTGGTAACACGACTTTTCCAATCAATATCAGATTGTGGATTCTCATCCCAGGTCATCTCTGCATTAGAAACATGATCGGGGGTGGTCTTTAGAACTGGTTGAGGATCTGAACCGATCCAGGTAATCCAAGACTTCTCGCCCTTAGAACCAACTACCACCTGTGGGATGACAAGGACTGAAACATCATCTGGAGAGAATGAAAAAGAGGTAAATAAAATAGGCCCGGTTCCGCTGCCATGAACAGTATTTGTGACCGCTAACTTCTCTAATTGTTTCTGCCACCAGTGACGTGCATCGGCAAACCTATGCGGACCACTGACAGTTGTTGTTGCAAATGTTCCCCACCCGACTAAACCATCACCGCTTCGAACCCAGGCAAGTGGGTTAGCATCAGGAAGTAATTCAAGTAATGGCAAGTGCTCGCCTAGGCGAGTAGTTGTAATTGGAATCAGTTGTGACATTATTATGAATTTTTGCGGTTAACAACTCGCCAAATAGCAGGCAGGGATGTTCCAGCAATTGCAATCTTTAAAACTTCTCCAACAATAAATGGGGTTAAGCCCTTTTCAAATGTCCAGCTCCAGGATTGTCCTGTGTATTGATGTAACCAGATGAGACCAAATGAAAAAGTCGTGATGGTTCCGATTAACATCGATGGAAGAGCTGTTAAGAATTTTTGATCTAAACGGAATCGTGCAAGTTGTCCTAAAACAAAAGTTGCAACCAACATTCCGATTAGGTACCCACCCGTTGCTCCAACAATGCGATCTAATCCTTGTCCACCATCTGCAAAAACTGGAGCACCAGCAATACCAGCCAAGATATAGAGTGCAAAAGTTGTAAATCCCAAAGTTGATCCGTAGGCAGTTCCCAGAATTAGGACACCTAGGGTTTGACCTGTAACAGGAACTGGTGATCCCGGAACTGGAATCGCAATCTGAGCCAATGCTGCTAAGCCAAGAACGCCGCTGACAACCAAAACAGCATGTGAAAGCGCTGTTGAGCGGGGGATAAGTGAAGAGCGAAGGGAGGTAGCAGATAGCGACATGGGAACCTTTCAATGTATCTAAGTTGTGGATGAGCCTACTTCAAGGGAGAATGCACCTATGTCCCGCGCTAATTTGAGCAAAGACCCCGATGAGGTTGCGGCAATGTTTGATGGGGTCGCTAAGCGATATGACCTCGTCAACGACCTCTTGAGTTTGGGCCGCACGAAGGCTTGGCGCAAGGCGGCCACCAGAATCATCGCCCCACAGCCCGGAATGGTGATTTTGGATCTGGCTGCAGGACCTGGCTCATCATCTGAACCCCTTTTTAAGGCAGGGGCGACAGTATTTGCCACTGATTTCAGCGAGGGGATGTTGGCTCAGGGCAGAAAAGCTCGCCCATATCTGAACTTTTCCAAGGCCGATGCCCTCAATCTGCCCTTTGAAGCCGATGCTTTTGATGTGGTCACTATTTCCTATGGCCTTCGAAACACCGCTGATTTCGATAAGGCGCTTGTAGAGGCCCGCCGCGTAACAAAGCCAGGAGGACGGATGGTGGTTGTTGAGTTCAGTCATCCAACATGGCGCCCATTTCGTACTATCTATACGAATTATTTGATGCGGCTATTGCCTGCCATCGCCAAGAGAACTGCCTCTAACCCAGATGCGTATGTCTATCTGGCTGAATCCATTCGGGCATGGCCAGACCAAGCGGCTTTAGCGGCGCGTATGGAAAAAGCTGGCTGGATCGATGTCACCTGGAAGAACCTAACTTTTGGGGTTGTTGCAGTTCACAGCGGGATTAAGGGCTAGCGGTCACTGGCATAGGCCATTCGACCTTAGGATTTCGCAGTGACCTCGAACCCATACGTACCGATTTTAGTGATTGGCGCTATTGGTTTTGGCTTTGCGATCTTTTCGATTGTCGCTGGGGCGCTCGCAGGTCCGGCCAGATATAACCGAGCAAAGCTAGATGCCTATGAATGCGGAATTGAGCCATCGCCTCAAGCAGCTGAAGGTGGACGTTTTCCAGTCAAATACTTCTTAACGGCGATGCTTTTCATCATCTTTGATATTGAAATCGTGTTTCTTTACCCATGGGCAGTGTCATTTGATGCTCTTGGCTTGTTTGGACTAGTTGAGATGGCAATTTTTATCGGAACAGTTTTTGTTGCATATGCATATGTGTGGCGCCGCGGCGGATTGGAATGGGACTAAACAATGGGTCTTGAAGAGAAAATTCCGAGTGGTTTCCTATTAACCACAGTTGAAAAACTTGCTGGGTATA
>Ga0209191_1001508_pt1 | contig 15397 bp, 24 predicted proteins | sample S_130626_EF_Meta_FD_187320 | JGI IMG/M metagenome (GOLD analysis project Ga0209191, IMG submission 187320) | Freshwater microbial communities from Lake Simoncouche, Canada to study carbon cycling - S_130626_EF_MetaG (SPAdes) (version 2) | ecosystem: Environmental > Aquatic > Freshwater > Lake ...
TCAGGCAATATATCCCCGATGCAGTCCAAACCGATGCCAGACAGTCCTTTTACGCTCAAACCTAGTCCGAGTCAATGACAACTAAGACCAAAGTTAAACAGCCGCTACGAGGGGCAACGCAACCGAGGGTTCATAGCCCACTTCTAAAAGGCAAGTCACGCTCTGGAGAAGTCTTAGAGATGATTGAGCGTCTAAAGATGGACAAACTTATGCCTTACCAGGAGTTTATTCTCAAACAGATGATGATGGTGGATAAGAAAGAGCAATACAGGGTTAAGACTGCCCTGCTCTTAATTTCGAGACAAAATGGCAAGTCTCACTTAGGTAGAGTGCGTGTTATTTGGGGCATGTTCTATGGCAACGAGAAGAAGCACATCATCATGTCCTCTAACCGAGCAACTGCCCTTATGACTTTTAGAGAAATCGCATGGATCATAGAATCGACTCCAGAGTTAAAGGCAATGACTAAGGCAGTGCGTTATGCCAACGGCGGGGAACGAATAGAGCTGCTCAATGGTGCAACGCTTGACCTAGTATCAGATACCCGAGACTCAGCTCGTGGTCGCACAGCTGACTTCTTATGGATTGATGAAGTGCGTGAAATATCCGAGGACGGCTATAAGGCTGCTATTCCTACAACTCGCGCTAGAGCTAATGCTCAGACATTTTTAACAAGCAATGCTGGAGATGCATTCTCAACAGTTCTTAATGGCCTAGTAGAACGAGCTAAAGACTATCCGCCAGAGACTTTTGGGTTCTATGAGTATTCTGCTCCACAGTATTGCAAAATAGATATATCTAAAGATTCCTTCTGGCGTGAAGCTGTAGCACCAAGTAATCCTGCACTTGGTTACACAGTTACTAAAGAATCAATCGAGGAAGCTATTGCTACTGCTCCGATTGAGACCACTCGCACAGAGACTTTATGCCAGTGGATCGATTCTTTGCAAAGTCCGTGGCCTCATGGCATTCTTGAGGAGACTAGCGATAACACCCTAGAACTAGCAGTTGGGGCTTATACTATATTTGGTTTCGATGTCAGTCCTTCGAGAAGGAACGCATCTTTAGTCGCTGGACAATTACTTCCAGATGGAAGGATTGGCATCGGAATTATGGAAACTTGGACTTCTCAAGTTGCAGTTGATGATCTAAAGATTGCGGCTGCCATTAAAGGCTGGTGTGACCTTTACAGACCACGCCTAGTCTGCTACGACAAGTACGCTACCCAATCTATAGCCGATAGATTAAAGCAGGCTGGAGTTATGACTGAGGATGTCTCAGGTCAGCAGTTTTATCAGGCATGTGGTGATCTATTGACTGGATTGGTGACACATAAAGTGGTTCATAATGGGCAACAAGAACTTGTCCAACAATTCAATAATTGTGCAGCTAAGGTCAATGACTCAGCTTGGAGAATCATAAAGCGCAAATCCGCAGGCGATATAAGTGCCATTATTGGAGTTGCAATGACAGTCAGCAAGTTAATGCTGCCAGCACCTAAGCCTCAGATTTATACCTAGACACACCTTAGGTGGTATGTCAAATACTTGACATGTGCTACCATTTATGTCTATGGGTCGCATCTTGCAAACATTCGGACTACAGACCAAGCCTTTATTAGAAGCTCAGTCTGCTCCTCAAGTTCTTGGTGAGTATTCACCTTATGCAATGCCATTTCAATATGCTTTTGTTAGCAGAGAAGATGCTCTTAGCGTACCTTCATTGATGAGATGCCGAAATCTATTAGCGGGAACAATCGGCGCAATCCCAATGGAGCTTTACAAGAAATCTACTAATGAAGCGATTGGCTCTCCTCTATGGATAGAGCAACCTTCTTATTCACAGCCACGATCTGTAACGATTGCATTTACAGTTGAAAGCTTGCTTCTATATTCGCAGGCCTTCTGGAAAGTGGTCGAGGTTTATTCCGAGGACGGCAGACCTGCTCGCTTTGAGTGGATTGCTAACAATCGAGTAACTGCAACACTTGATAGCACTAACACTTTTGTAAAATCTTATGCAGTTGATGGAATGACTTTACCAATGGACGGCTTAGGAAGTTTAATCACATTCCAGAGCCTACTTCCCGGAATCTTAACTACTGGCATTCAAACAATCCGCGCAGCTATTGATGTCCAAAAAGCAGCAGCGGTCTCAGCTTCTCAACCAATGCCTACTGGCATCTTGCGCAACAATGGTGCAGACCTTGATCCTAAAGAAGTCTCTGGATTATTAGCTGCTTTTAAAAGCGCAAGAAATAATCGCTCTACTGCTTACTTGACTTCTACTCTTGAGTATGTTCCTGTGCAATTTTCACCTAAGGACATGATGTATGGCGAAGCAATTCAAAATCTTGCAACTGAGATTGCTCGCTTATGCAATGTGCCAGCAATCTATGTATCTGCTGACCAGAACTCTAGTTACACATACAATAATGTTCAAGACGAAAGAAAACAGTTTCTTCAGCTGTCTTTGCAGCCTTTCATAAGTGCAATAGAAGATCGCTTGTCTATGGATGATATTACTGCTCGAGGCAATGTAGTGAAGTTTGATATTGATAAGAACTTCTTGCGCACTGACCCAATGCAAGAGTTAGCAGTAATTGAGAAACTGCTTAGCCTTAATCTAATTACGCAAGAACAAGCTATGGGAATGACTGATCTAACACCTAATGGAAGTCAAGGTATGCAATGAACCAAGTAATCACCTTCTCAGCTGAATTAACAGCTGACTCAGCAAGTCGCACTATCTCAGGCAAGATTGTGCCTCTTAATGTTGAAGCAGGCTCAACTAATATGGGTAAAGTAATTTTCCAGTCTGGCTCTATTGAGATTCCAGACCCTAAGGCAATCAAGTTGCTTAGCCAGCACGATAACAAGAAGCCTCTAGGTCGCATGGTTTCATTTAGCGAGTCAGAAGATGCAATCCACGCAGTGTTCTCTGTCTCTCGCTCACAGCGCGGTACAGAAGCTCTAATCCTTGCAGAAGAAGGATTGCAGTCAGGATTGAGCATTGGGGCAGAAGTCCTTAAGTCTAAGATCAAGGATGGCGTGACTTATGTATCCGCTGCTCGCTTGGTCGAAACAAGTTTAGTAACAGAGCCAGCATTTAAGTCAGCTCAAGTTACTGATATTGCAGCAGAAGAATCTGCTGTAGAAGAAGAAACCCTACCAACAGAAAGCGAGACAGCCATCGTGGAACAAACCACTTCAGCAGTCGAAGCAACACCAGTTGAAGCACCAGCGGTTGAAGCTGCTCGCCCAACTGTTTCAGCAGCATATTTTACAAAGCCACGCATTGAAATCACTGCAGCTAAGTATGCTGAAAACACAATCCGCGCAGCACTAGGTGACGAAGATGCTCGCCAGTACCTACGCGCAGCAGATGACACATCAGATAACGCTGGTCTAGTACCAACACGCCAGTTGTCAGAAATCATCAACCCACTCGGCACAACAATTCGTCCTTCAATCGAAGCAATCTCTCGTGGAGTATTGCCAGATGCAGGTATGACTTTTGAGATTCCAAAGATCACAGCAATGCCAACTGTTGCAGTAGCAGCAGAGAACGCAGCATTCTCTGACACAGATCAGAACTCAGCTTACCTATCAGTAGATGTAAAGAAGTATGCAGGACAGCAGACATTCTCTGTTGAATTGCTAGATCGTACATCTCCAGCATTCTTTGATGAGCTAGTACGCAACATGGGTGCAGCTTATGCAAAGGCAACAGATGCAGCAGTCAATGCAGCAATCATCACAGGTGCATCTCTAGATGCAACAACAACAACAACATACCCAACAGCAGCGGAACTTCTCGGAGTTGTTGCTCGCGGTGCAGCTTCTGTCTATAACGCAACACTTGGACTTCCAAATCCATTTGCTCGCAACATGATTGTTAATACAGCACAGTGGTCAAACATCATGACACTTAATGATTCTGGTCGCCCAATCTACACAGCTTCACAGCCACAAAATGCTGGCGGACTTGTAACACCAACAGCACTACAAGGTAATGTTGCGGGGTTGAACTTATTTGTAACTCCTAACACAGCTTCTGGTACAGACACAGATGGTTCAATCCTCATTGTCAATCCAGATGCATACACATGGTATGAGTCACCTAACTACCGCTTGCGCGCAGAATCAACAGCAGCGGGAAGCATCACCATTGGTTACTATGGCTTTGGTGCCATCGCGACCAAAGTGGGCGCGGGCGCATTCAAAAATAACAAGGCGTAGTCAGCCACACTAAGTCGCTCTGGGGGTCAGTAGCCCTCTGACCCCCAGAGTCTTTAGAAAGGAATGGGAATGGCACTTACAACAGTCGCAGAACTCCGTAGCACTCTCGGAGTCGGTACTTTGTATACTGATGCCGTCCTTCAAGAAGTATGCGATGCATCAGATGCAGTCCTACTTCCAATGCTATGGAACAACTACACATTTAATGTGGCACACAGCAACACAACAACAGAGGGCACACTATATTTTAATGAATCTATAAAAGATGTTTTTTATGTAGGTCAAACAGTAACTATTACTGGTAATGGCGCACCACATAATGGATCTAAAGCGATTACTGGTATGAGCGATACATCTATCACTTACGCGGTGACAGGCTCCCCAACAGCACAGCCTCGACATACAGTTACACCTTTTGGACAAGTTGCAGCCGTGGCAACAGTTGATTACACGACCGACACAGCAATTCAGAACGCAGCTTTAATGATATCTGTTGAAATCTGGCAAGCGCGTACAGCCACCCTTTCAGGCAGTAACGCAGTCGATTTCCAGCCAAGCCCTTACCGAATGAGCGCACAGCTTCTCGCTAAGGTGCGAGGATTGATTGCACATGCGCTAGACCCTCGCTCAATGGTGGGCTAATGCCGCCAGTAGCGATAACCACACTCCGCACTACTTTAGCCACCGCGCTAGTAGATAATACAAAATATCAAGTTTTTGCTTTTCCGCCTGCCACAGTTCTTGCTAATTCTGTGATTGTCTCTCCGGACGATCCTTATCTAACACCTACCAATAACCAGCACATCACTATTAGCCCAATGGCTAACTTTAAAATTATTATGACTGTGCCTTTATTTGACAATGAAGGAAATCTCAACGGCATTGAAGATACTGTCTGTGGCGTGTTCGCCAAGTTAGCAGCATCATCTCTGGTCTATAATGTAAGCGCAATCAGCGCACCAAGTATTCTCAATGCTGCTTCGGGTGACCTACTCAGCTGTGAGATGTCCGTATCAATCCTTACGAGTTGGAGTTAATATGTCCGAGTGGGAATTAGAGAATGAAGCCTTCCTGAAGAAAATCGGGCAGGTTAGCACACCAGCACCAAAGCCAGCACCTACTAAGAAAGACGAGGAATAAATCTCATGGCTGTATTTCTAAATAATAATGTGGGCGTGAAGATTAACTCAGTTGATCTTAGCGACCATGTAACGGCTGTAACAATCAATCGTTCATTTGATGAACTAGAAGTAACTGCAATGGGTGACACAGCTCACAAGTTCGTAAAGGGCTTGGAAGCATCATCTGTAACAATCGACTTCCTTAATGACACAGCTTCAGCCAATGTCCTTGCGACACTTCAAGCTGCATGGGGAACAACAGTCACAGCTGTATTCCTACAGACTAAGGGAACAGCAGTTTCAGCGACTAACCCGCTTTATACTGTTTCACTTCTAATCAACAACACAACAGACATCAATGGTGCTGTTGGCGATGTTGGCACACAGTCAATCACATTTACTGCTAACTCAACAGTTGCAGTAGCAACAACAGGTTCATTCTAAACAATTAAACAAAGGGGCAGATCATGGCAAAACTAAAGATAGTTCGTACAGATGGAAGCGTAATCGAAGGCGAGATTACTCCAGCAGTGGAGTATGCATTTGAGCAATACGCTAAAAAGGGCTTTCATAAGGCTTTTCGTGATGACGAGAAGCAATCGGATGTCTATTGGATTGCATGGGAAGTTCTACGCCGTTCAGGTGAAACGGTTAAGCCATTCGGAGTTGAGTTTATCGAGACACTTAAAAATGTCGAGGTGCTGGACTCAGACCCTTTAGCTTAAAGCGCGATCAACCATTCACTTACCTCATTGCTAGGCTAAGCATAAGGTTGGGGATTGCGCCACAACAGTTACTTGATTTAGACCCAATAATGCTTGAAGCCTTGTTGCAGGGTCTCAAAGATGAAGCAAAGGAGATTCAAGATGCCAGTAAGCGTAAAGGGCGGTATTGAACTCCGCAAGGCTCTACGCGCCTATTCTCCTGACCTTGCTAAGCAATTACCAAAAGACATTGCAACAGCCTTAAAACCTGTTGTAAAGGTCGCTAGAGGGTATCTGCCAGATAACGGCTCAATCCTTAGCGGATGGCGCTCACGCGAGAATTACACTGGTAACTTTCCACTTTACGATGCGAGTGCAGCTAAACGAGGAATTGGATATAAGACAACTCCATCTAAGGTTAATCGTAGAGGCTTTAGATCACTAGCACGTTTATTTAATAAATCTGCTGCTGGTGCTATTTATGAAACTATGGGGCGTAAAAGCCCATCCAGCCAATTTGTGCAAAATCAAAGAGGCAAATACGGAGCAGAGTTAAAAGGAAATGGCAAAGATCAAGGCGCTGTCCTATTTCGTGCATATGATGAAAATAGAGGCGCAGCTAGGGATGGCGTATTAAAAGCTATTGAAAAAGCCAACAGAGACTTTAAGAAAGCAACTGCATGAGTATTTTAATTGATGTCGCAGCGGAGTTCACGGGCGCAAAGGCTTTTAAGCAAGCAGATACTGCTACTGACAAACTTGGAAAGTCAGTAAAGAGTTTAGCCAAAACTGTAGGTCTAGCATTTAGTGCTACTGCTGTTCTTGCTTTTGCAAAAGCATCTGTTAAAGCAGCAGCTGACGATCAGAAGGCTCAAAAGCAATTAGCCCTAGCCCTTAAAAATGTTGGCTTAGAACGCGATGCTGCTTCAGCCGAGGGATTCATTCAAAGACTACAATCTGAGTTTGGTATAGTCGATGATAAATTACGTCCTGCTTATCAAAAGTTAGCAATAGCAACACGCGACACAACAGAGACACAAAAGTTATTAAGTTTATCTTTAGATATAAGTGCAGCGACAGGCAAAGATTTAGATGCCGTTACTGGAGCTTTAAGCAAAGCATATCTTGGATCTAACACTGCCTTAGGCAAACTCGGTGTAGGTATATCTAAAGCAGACCTTAAGGCTAAATCATTCAATGACATTACAGAGCAATTAACAATTACATTTAATGGCGCTGCCGATGCAGCAGCTAATACCTTTGCTGGCTCAATGGCTAAATTGGGTGTTGCTTCACAAAATGTCAAAGAAATTATTGGTACTGGAATCATTGATTCTTTAACTTTGTTATCCAAAGACCACTCAGTAGATAATTTAACAAAAAGCATGGAAAACTTTGCTCAAGCCACAGCAGATGCTTTATTAGGCTTAACTGCATTTTCTGATAAGTTTAAGGTAAGCGCAAGTGGAGAAAATATCTTTACTGCTATTGCGCGTACATTAGGCGATGTTGCAAGCGCTGGCCCGTTAGGTGATTTAGCCAGACTAGGTGCAAAGACTAGAACTGCACCTAAACCATTTAGCACTCCTATGTCTATCTCTGGACAAACTCAAACACCGGGATCCAAAGCAGCAAGCAAGGTTGCAAAAGATACTCTTAAAGTTAATAAAGATACTTTGAAACTGGCTAAGGCTAAGTCAATTTTTGACCTACAGAAGATTCAGATTGAAGCTGCCCTCAAGGGTAAGATTTCAGAAGAAGAACGCATTCGCCTAAAGCTGATGCAGGCTATTGAGTCTGAAAACATTGACCAAATTGATAAATACACCAAGCAACTGGATGAAGCCCAAAAGAAAACTGGCGAACTGGTCAGCACTTTGCAGAGCATTAAGCCTTTGGATGACATATTCAAAAACTGGAACTTTATGGGAGTTAAAGAGCAACTGGCTACTCTTTCAAGTTATTTTAATACCTTTGCCGGTTCAGCAGCTTCTGCCTTTGCTTCTTTGGGTTCAGCGCAAAAGGCTGCACTTGGTGGGTATGTGCCATTTGTGGGTGCAACTAACACATCTCTTGGCATTACATCTAATGGTGGCGCTAGTACCTCAATGCCATCTACTGTTGGTTTAGGCACTTCTGGCACAGGAAATCAACTGCCTGTAGGTGTGACTATCAACACAAACATTGAAGGTTCAATTATTGCTGAAAATGACCTTAACCAAGCTATTAACGATGCCCTAGCTAAATCAGGATGGGCTGGGTCTGCTATTGGATATAGCCGTCAGGCAGTTATTACGGCGGTCTAATGGCGCTTCCAGCAACCCTGACGGTTTCTATCAACTTTGCTAATGGCCCTGGCTATGGCATTCCCCTAACTTTAGATGATCCTGTTAAAGGTATTCTTGGCACTAATGTTTTAGCTGATAACGCTGCTCTGGTTATTGATTACTCAACATCAACCACCAACATTGCTATCCGCAGAGGTCGCAACCTATTGCAAGACACTTATGATGCAGGTCAAGCGACAGTCAGAATCTTAGACCCTAATGGAGACTTCAACCCTCAAAACACTTTATCTCCAATTTACGGTTATTTACAACCAGCCAGAAAACTCCGTATTTCAGCCAATTACAATGGCACTGAGTATTACCTATTCTCAGGATATACAGCTGACTATCGCTACACATTCCCTCAAGGCCAAGAAACTGCTTATGTCACAGTTACTGCCTTTGATGCTTTCAAGATATTCAACACTTCTGCCATTACCACTGTTACTGGTTCAGCAGCAGGCCAGACCACTGGTACTCGCATTGGAAAGATTCTAGACACTATCAACTGGCCTTTGACTATGCGGGATATTGATACAGGCCAGACAACCTGTCAAGCCGACCCTGCAAGTTCTAGAGCTGCTCTTACTGCTATCAAGACAGTTGAACTAACCGAGTATGGTGCTTTTTATATTGATCCAGCAGGTAATGCTGTATTTCAAGATAGAGCTTTTACTACAGCATCTGTGGGTGGTACTCCTACAGTCTTTAACCAGACTGGCACAGGCATTCCTTATGCCAATGTAAAGTTCGCCTTTGATGATAAGTTGGTCTATAACCAAGCCAACATCCAGCGCACTGGTGGTACAACTCAAGTAGCTACTGATGCCGCTTCAATCGACACTTATTTCTTGCACTCTTACACTCAACAGAATCTGCTTATGGAAACCGATGCAGAAGCTCTCAACTTTGCCAAGGCTTATGTGGCATCTCGTAAAGACACTAGCATCCGCATTGATGCTTTGACTCTTGACCTTATGACAGCCAACTATTCTGCTGGAGTTACCGCAGGACTAAACCTTGATTACTTTGACCCTGTAACTATTACAAATACAACAGACAGTGGATCAACAATAACCAAGACCCTACAGATTCAAGGTGTCAGCCATGACATAACCCCTAATTCATGGCTAACCACATTTTTAACCATGGAGCCAATTATCGATGGCTTCATTCTCAATTCGACACAATACGGTATCCTTGGGGTATCGTCTTTTAGCTACTAAGGAGCAATAATGGCAGGAGCAGGTTACAAGCTGTTTAGCACAGGAGATGTGTTATCGGCCAGCGATGTTAATTTATATCTACAGCAACAGACAGTAATGGTCTTTGCTAGTGCAGCAGCGCGTACAACTGCTCTTGCAAGCGTTCTCGCAGAGGGAATGGTTACATACCTCAAAGACACAGACGTAGTTGAAATCTACACAGGTGCTGCTTGGGTTTCTCTTGATGATCCAAACGCTATCCAGAACTCAATCGTGGATGCTAAGGGTGACATTATTACGGCAACTGCCGATAACACACCTGCTCGCTTAGCAGTAGGCACAAACGGCCAAGTTTTGCAGGCAGATAGTACCGCTGCAACAGGCTTAAAATGGGCTACTGCTGGAGGCGGAGGAAAAGTTTTGCAAGTAGTTATGGGAAGCACTGCTACTGCTACAACTACAACTTCATCAAGTTATCAAGATACAGGATTAACCGTAAGCATTACACCCAGTTCTGCAACTAGCAAAGTTTTAATTATAGTTAGCCAGCAAGGTATGCAAAAACCAGCAAGCAATTCTCAAGACGGTATAGATTTACAATTAGTCAGAGGTGCAACTGCACTTGAAACTATCTGCCTCTCACTTGGTTATACCAACTCGGTTGTTGTTAATACTCTTTCAGCTTCAAGTGGCTATTTAGACTCACCAGCAACAACAAGTTCAACAACCTACAAAACACAATTTAAGAGTCAAAATGGTGGCAACACAGTATCAGTTCAAACGAATAGTACCAATTCAACAATTATTGCGTTAGAAATAGGTGCATAATGAAACACACACAAATCTTAAAAGCGTTGAAAGACCTATTGCCCAATGCTGAGTATGTCTTAACAGGTGAAAATTATGAAAGCATCACTTGGCTAGATGAGCGACCAAAGCCAACTTTGGCACAAATTGAGGCAGCGATTGCTAATCCATTACCTGAACCTGAACCAACTATTGACGAGAAATTGGCAAGCGTTGGTTTATCCGTGACTGACCTCAAAGCGGCACTTGGGCTATAAGTGGAACACTTGACTAAAATAATTGCTCATGAAGCCAAGATTATCTAAAGCTGCTATTCAGTTAAGAGAGCAGTTAGATGATTCCTTCCCAGATCGTGACAGGGCATCGGATGGTTGGGTCGGTGATACCCGACACGCTGCTCGCAAGTCTGATCATAATCCAGATGAGCAGGGTTGGGTTCGTGCCATTGACATTGACGCAGATTTATTCGGTGCAGGAGTCAAACCGCATATCATGCCAGACCTTGCAGATCAGCTTCGAATCAGTTGCAAGTCTAAGGCAGAGAAGCGCATCTCGTACATTATTTTTAACGGCAGGATTGCGTCTCCCGTCCTTAACTGGAAGTGGCGCAACTACACAGGGGCTAACAAACACACTCACCACATGCATGTTAGCTTTAAGAAAGAAGCTGACTTACTGGGTGAGTTTTATTCGATACCTATGTTAGGCGGAAACTAATGAACATGAAGAATCCTTACATCCTCACTGCTGGAGCATTCCTATCAGCTTGGGCTGCTTCTAACTTTGCACTTGACTATCGTGCAGTTCTTTGGGCTGTCCTTGCTGGTGTATTTGGATATGCGACTCCTAAAAAGTGACACAATCCGATTTCTTCACGCTCTACTTAGGCACACTGGCAATAGTCGGTGGCTTGTCTGGGTATGTCATTACTCATCTGTTGTCTGAGATTAAAAGACTCAACACACGAGTCGATGAAATCTATAACATCTTACTAGACAGGTAACATTCTGCTATGGCAAGAAAAGCAACTAAGGCATTAGAGGAACAAGGCTACTCAAAGCTTGATGCTTATTGTATTGGTTTATATGAGTATTTCTGTAGTCTTAAACGAGCAGGTTTCAAAGAAGATGTAGCCATGTTTATGATCACTGAACCTCAATCCTATCCTGCTTGGATATTGCCTGACCCTGTCGATCCAGAGAAGTTCGGCAATTACGAAGATGAGGACGATGACTAAAGCGAGATATTTAATTATCAGCGACCTTCAGATACCTTTTCATCATGAAGCAGCTGTAAAGAATCTCATTAAGTTAGTAAAGCGAGAGAAGTTTGACCTCATCCTAAATACAGGCGATGAGCTAGATATGCAGAGCCAATCTCGCTGGGCGCAGGGTACTAAGTTGGAGTGGGAAGGTACGCTAGATGCTGACAGAAGCCTTGCGCAGGATATTCTCTATGAACTCGGCACAACAGATGTCACTCGGAGCAATCACACAGACCGCCTATACCACACACTATTACGCGCACCTAGCCTCATCGGATTACCAGAACTGGAATACGCAAAGTTTATGGACTTCGCTGGACTCGGAATCCGCTTCCATAAAAGACCATTCGAGTTTCACAAGGGATGGGTCTTAGTTCATGGCGATGAAGGATCAATGAACTCCAATGCTGGACTTACAGCTTTAGGGCTGGCTAAAAAGTTCGGCAAGTCTGTCGTCTGTGGTCACACTCACAGGGCGGGTATTAGTGCCTTCACAGAGGGCATAGGAGCTTCATACAGGACTTTGTGGGGCTTAGAGGCAGGAAATGTCATGGACAAGAAGAAAGCCTCTTATTTGAAAGCTGGGAGTGCTAATTGGCAGATGAGCGTGGCAGTTATTGAGACACATGGAGACCGCGTTAGTCCGATGCTAGTGCCTATAAACAAGGATGGGTCATTCACCCTATATGGACGACTTTACGCTTGATGTAGTACGCACCATTGACACTATGATTGACGAATCAGATTTGTTACCATTTCGTTATACAAATGTCCGTTAATTAGTCTGGACTCTATGCAACACTAATCCTGTAGCCAATCAAGGGCATTGGCACAGATAGGTACGACATGACAAATAATGAGAAGTTGCTGATTATCTGCCTTATTGGTGCAGCTATCAGCTTTATCGTAATGGCAGTATCTGCATACAAAGAAGCCTATGATCGTGGACATCGCGATGGATGGCACAAAGGCAGAGCAGTCAATCGAGCAGATTTCTGGCAAGAATGAAACATGCAGAAATACTTAGTTCTGCCACTGACCTTTACTCGGACAGAGGACTCGCTTACGGCCACCCAAGTGACAATATGGCACGAGCAGCACGACTTATCAGTGCCTACCTTGAAATGCCAGTGGAAGATTACCAAGTTGCAGTTATCTTGTCGCTGGTCAAAATTGCAAGGACAATCGAAGATGGATCTAGAGTCGATTCATGGATTGATGGAGCCAGTTATCTAGCAATCGCTGGACAACTTAAGACAGAGGAGAATGCACTCTATGTTTAATTTAGCCGACTATGAACCAGTTGAGGTGAGACTTGAAAAGTTTATTAAGGACTATCCAGATTTTCGTATTAGCACTGAGTTGGAAGTTGTGGAAGCGAGTAGATATATTGTTAAGGCTTATCTCTTTAAGACTGGCCAAGATAGCATCGCATGGGCGACAGGGTACGCTGAGGAAACAGTTAGCACTCGCGGGGTCAATCAAACTTCTGCACTGGAGAATTGCGAGACATCTGCTATTGGCAGAGCACTTGCAAATGCGGGTTATGCTCCTAAAGGAAAGCGTCCTAGCAGAGAAGAAATGAGCAAGGTTGCACCTAATCATCCAGCTCTAAAGGTAGTTAAAGAGTTGCAAAAGCCTGCACCGCAGGACATTAAAGAAGGCGATGTTGATTACTGGACAACTGCTATTGGATCAACAATAAAGACAACACTAGCTCCAGTAACTCTTGAGTCAGCAATGCAAACAGTGACAGAGATTCTAGGCACTGCAGAAGCTATGGATGCACCTAGTTGCAATCATGGCCACATGGAATGGCGCACTGGTCATTCTGCTAAGACTGGTAAAGATTGGGCTGGATTCTTCTGTGCCACTAAAGGTCAAATTGGTGGATTAGATAAATGCCCTACATATTGGTACAGCTTATCAAGCACTGGTAAGTGGGAACCACAGAAAGCGAGGGTATAATGGGATATGCAGAATTGCACACAGCTGATGGATGGGTTGATGTTCAAGACATTCCTATGGTTGATACAGTTATTTGCCAGTTATGCAATGAACCAACAGAAGCCAAGGATATTACGATTACTGCGAGAATTGTAGAAGGCGTAGTAGTTGCTGGCACTTGGTCATGTAACAAGTGCAGGGCAGTCAATGGATAAGGAAACGCTACTTATGATTCTGACATTAGCTCTATTTATTGGCGGCATTGCAATGGGTTACATGGCTGGCTTAGGTAATGGATGACACTGTTGAATGTTCTAGATGTGAAGAAGCAACTCCCGAATCTGACCTCATGGAAGTTTATGCATGGTGGTTATGTGGGATTTGTTATGACGATGTGTAATGGCTAAAGTCATGGAGCTTGTAGCAGAGGAAGAATGTCCTTGCTTTTACTTTGGATCATGTCCTACTGACGGCAAACACAATGGCTAGTCAGCACAGAAAGCACAGAGGTTTTCGCACAGAGCGTGTTGTAGCTGAGTACCTATCGACTCAGTGGCAGGGCGCATGTGTGGGAAGGGGTAGTGGCAAGGATATTGTCAATGTTCCGTTTGATGTTGAAGTTAAAGCCCGCGCTGGATTTCAACCGCTTGCGTACATAAAGCAATTAAAGGCTCGTACATCCATTTCGGGGGAATTGGGATTCGGAGTCATACGGCTAAATGGGCAGGGAGAAGATGCAGCGGAGTATGCCTGCATCATCCGATTAGCTGATCTATTGCCACTACTCATATTAAAATACGGACACTTAGATAAAGAACCTAAAGAGACTGACATCGAGCGATGCAGCTGTGGTTCATGGATGATTGGGAGATGCCTTACATGCCAGCCTACGATTACAAATGTGCAAGATGCGGATTAAAGAATGAGCTGCATCATGGCTGGCACGATAAACCCACAGTTTTATGCACTTATTGTAATGAACCGATGAGTAAAGTAATTAGTCCAGTAGGAGCAATCTTCAAGGGAACTGGTTGGGGCAAAGATAAATAAGTTATGAACACCTGTGGATAAGTAGGGGCAGAACTTCACTTCACGCTTAGTTAGGAACATAGTTATGCACATCTTGACACGATATGGTACGCTAACGGCGCAGAGCCTCTCAAAGGCTCACCGCAAGCCCTTCAGGGGCGTAGCTTGCGGGGTGCTAGTAGCTATTGGGATAGCTCTATGCATAATGCCTTATGCAGGTAGCTCTGAATCAGTGCATATTAAAAGATATGTTAGCTATAAAGAATATGCATCTATCATTTTAGATAATCCAAAGCAATATAAATGTCTATCTGTCTTATATGGTAAAGAATCAGCATGGAATCCAGCAGCGAAGAATGGATCACATGTAGGTATTCCTCAAGGTAAGAGTAAGCATCTTGCAACACTTAATGGATACCAACAGATACAATGGGGATTAGACTACATAGCACATCGCTATGATGCTGATACATGTAAAGCCTTAGCACATTGGAGTAAGTACGGATGGCATTAAGAGATGCAAGCCATAGAGAGCTTGGCTTACAGAAGTGGAAAGACCAGCGCATTAGAGTGTTGAAGCGTGATGGGTACATCTGTGCATATTGTGGTCAAGAAGCCAATCAAGTAGATCATGTGATTAGTCGCAAGGATGGTGGCAGTCATGACATGGATAACCTTGTTGCCTGTTGTGCTAAGTGCAATCAACTCAAATCATCTAAGTCAGAAGGCGTTTTTTTAGCACAACGCTCTAC
>Ga0209191_1001510_pt1 | contig 15396 bp, 12 predicted proteins | sample S_130626_EF_Meta_FD_187320 | JGI IMG/M metagenome (GOLD analysis project Ga0209191, IMG submission 187320) | Freshwater microbial communities from Lake Simoncouche, Canada to study carbon cycling - S_130626_EF_MetaG (SPAdes) (version 2) | ecosystem: Environmental > Aquatic > Freshwater > Lake ...
TGGTTCCATCGTGAATACCAACACGTTGATTAACTTCTTTAAATCCCGCCGATTCTAACATATCCAAGAGTTCATGAATATCCCCCTCCAAGTCGGGAGTATAAAAGTCATAATCAGGCAGTGTCTTATTTTTATCATAGAACTGTAACGATTTGGGCAGAATCGCATTAATCGCTGTCCCGCCATAGCATACACGTCCTTTCTTTCGTAGAAACTGTTCAATGATATCAAGGGCATAGAGATTTTCAGGATTGTGGGCCTTTTCATAGTCTTGGAGTTCACCCGCCTCATCTGCGTAGTTTTTCAAGGCATCAAGTTGTTTCTGGATCGTAGCTTTTTGTAAAATCTTTGATCTGTAACTTAATGAGTATGAGTCTTCTTCCATTCTACTACAAAGAAGGAGAAGTAATCTTGCCTTGATTCGCATTGAGTCTAGGGGAAGGTGCCGCAGGTGTGAAGGTGCTGGGCACAGTAAACCGAATGGGTTTCTTCTTAGGAAGCCAAGAGGACTGCTTCCAGGCAGCTACAAGTGCCTTTTCTGTATCGTCTGCGTTTACAATTGAAAGGGGAACACACTGGACACCTATAGTATTGATAACAGTCGTAAGATTCTCTAGACTAGGATTTGTTCCTGTATCACTCAGAGCGATGGACCAACGAATCCGAGTTTTATCAACCATGGTCGCAACATTTTCAGGAGGAATGGTTGAAAAATAATTTACAGTGTCAACAAGTCCTCTCGCCATTTGGTTCTGTGTTATATTTTGTGTAAGTCCAAGTGAGTTTGCGGAGTCCTTGAAGAGTCGGAGATGAACCCAAAAATCAAGATCCTCTTTGGGTGAATACGAAGGCTTGACTGTTCTAAACAAACTTGTATCTAGATTGCTAAAAATCAGAACTTTCCTTTCAATATCTCTTAGAGGGGTATAGAGCAGATCATCCTGTTTTGCCTGACGGTTATAAGAGCCTTGCGGTGTTTGTCCAAGGTGATATTGAGTGAGTGGTGCCAACTCTTTGGCGACTTGGCTACAGTAACGAAGGAATGCGGTTTGATCGGCTGTCTTGTCAGGTGCTCTTACAAAGTGAAGTATGAGAACAAGAGGATCATTGGGAGAAGGGCAGATTGAACTAAAGGCCGTATCTGACATAATCTGAGACACCTTTTCAATGCTACCCGAATTCAATGATCGTATTGTCCCACCACTATCTCTACACAAGAGGCACGGCATGTTCATCTCAGCATAGAGAGGCGGTTTCATTGACGGTTCTTCATGGTAGTCGATGCTAAGAACAAAACAACGGACTCCTGCTCTGATTAATTGAGTTACACCGTTCTTTTCATCAAAGACACCATTCACTAAAGGCCCCATAAATCCGGGCTGTGTGACCGTAAGGGGGGCGAAATTCACAAGGGCCTTCTCACTTGTTTCGACAGGCTCTATTTTCTGTAAAGTTGGCGTCCCTGTAAGAAAACTATTGAGGCTGATTCTTGGTTTATAATAAGGTGTCCAAAAAGTGTCAATTACAGATGCCTGAAGTGTCTGGATTCGCAGAACATTAGGGACAGTTGACATGACTGTTATGGTGCCTTGTATATAGATCGCAAGATGTATGACTAGACCAATAAATATCAATATCAATAGATAAAAGACTGCGGTTGATGATACTTCTGTTTGTGTTAGATTCTGTAATAATAGTATGTTAAAGAGTGAATCCATCTATTCTACAGACTACATTTAGACAATGAAACAACAGGAATTCCGAGGGACTTGGCCTTCTCGACCTTCGTGGATGTATAGCCATCCGTATCGGGCACAATCAAGAATGTTGTCTTCTTTGTGAGTGTATCACTGACGGTATATCCCTTCTGAATACAGGAGGCCTCGAACTCCTTATTGCGGAATCCAGTGAAGCAGAGGACACCCTTGGCCTCAACAGGAGTTGTTGCGACTGTCGCAGCCGCAGTTGCGACTGTCGCAGCCGCAGGAACATTCACGGTAGGAAACTCATTGGTCCTCCACTGCTCGTAGGCGGGCAGCACCTTCAAGAACTCCGTAAAGGATCCAATGGACCATGACTCAAATGCCTGACACGACATCGCATACCGTTTCCAAAGACGCCAGTCAGGCTCCACTGCGAAGAGCACCTTCAGCTTTGTCTCGCCCACAGACCGAGGCATGAGGCCACTTGAGATCATGATCTTCATCTCAGAGAGGCCCTTCTGGAACGGGGCACGTAGAGCCCTGTGAATCTTCTGCCCATTTGTCGGGCCCAATAGCTCAGACATCTTCTCAACGGAAAGGGCATACAAATCCTTCGGTCCCTTGACACCCTTCTCGACGAGCTTTGTCACCATGCCAGGTCCCATGCCCTCCACCTCCAGCGTCTTTACAAAGTGCTGAAGCCGAGGACTAACAAGATCAGCCGTCTCAATACTCTTCAGATGCGTCTCTGTTGCGTCCCAGACAAGCTCTCCTGGAGGCAGCGAGGCCGAGGCAGCAGGAACGAGGACTGCGTCAAGAGTAGGAATTACGTCTCCTGAGCGACGAATCCGAATCTTGGCCCCTGGACCAATCATCTTATCCTTAATATTCTTAGCATTGTGGCCCGTCAGAAAGGTAATATTCGCAGACCCAACAACGACAGGCTCTATTTCAATGCGAGGAATAAGATATCCTTGATAGGATGGTGCCCAGTGAACGGCCACAACCGTCGTCTCCTTACACTGATCATCTAGAACCATCTTAAACGCCTTCATATCCTTTGGCAACTCTGCGTCCTCCAGTGCCTTATACTCATCGGACTGCGTCCACGCGACAGTATTCTCTCCAACAACAATGCCATCCATATCATAATGGCACTTTCTCCGACGTCCCTCAAAGATATCAGCGAGGATATTATCATTAATTTCCTTCATGTGAATATACCACGGTGTATCAAATCCGAGCTTCATGAGCCACTGCATCTGCTGGAATCGCGGAATGCCCTCGGGTTCCATGACTTCATAGGCCAAGAAGCGAAGCTTCGCCGCTTCAGGCTGAGGAGTCTTCTGGTGAACCTGTCCATTTGTCCAGGAGCGGGCCAGAGTTCCTGGAGGAAGATCGGACGGATGAACCATGAGTTCACCCCTGATAACAACATTATTCTTTACAGTCGACAAACTAGGAGGCTTCAGACCTCGAATAAAAGGGATAAACTGACTGATGTCGACACCCATCACACCATCGCCACGCAAATACAGCTTGTTATCGGTGGCACACCACAGAAGACTGAGTCCATCAAGCTTCTCAGAGATGACATATCCATCTTCAGGATTACGCTTTGCGAAGGACTCGACAGCCCCCGTTCCAGGCTTGATCTTCTGGAGACTTGACATCTTGTAGGGCAGCTTCACAGCCCCCTTTGCCGCAGCCCCAACCTTTCTGAGAAAGGGATGGTCAGGCCTCACTTCCTCCAGCTTCTCTCTTAGCTGGTCATAAGCATGATCTGTCATGACAGGAGCCTCACTGTTGTAATAGGCATCTGCGGCACGGTTCAAAAGAGCTACGATCTCACGGATCTCTTTTGCGGACATACTCATTTTAATCCTAGTCGCTACTTTAGGGCCTCAAAGCTTCAATTTTTACGGTTTTTACGTGTTTTGCGTTCCTTCATTACAGATCGTAAATTAAATGAGGATGGTATATTCATTTCATTTAAACGCAGACCTTTTGAAAAATCAAATCCTATATTACTAGTTTCTGTATCGTTTCTGTTTCTAATTCCAATGACATCATGAAGTTTTGGTAGATCACCATTAGTAATAGTATGAATAATTATATTTTCAGATATATACATATATCCATCTTTATCTTCATTATATTCTAGTTCAAAAACATCATTATTCGCTATAGTATAATAACGAGAGCCTTTAAGAACAATAGGATAATAGGTAGATGTATAGACAGTATATTCTTTTTTCATCATACAGGATCCAAAGATCATTTCACTCCCTTCATACTCATAATAGAGTGTGAAGAGTTGTTTCCAATTGAAAGGAATAGGGCCAAAATTATCTTCATATAGAATATCAATACCTCCACATGTATAACAGCACATTGCGTGTCCTTTATTTGTATTCTCTTTGTGTATAGTTAAATAAAGAGCATTACATTCATATATGATTTCATCACTTTTTATCTCTGTAATAAATTCTAAAGATTTATCAAAAAACGTTAAACTGTATAAATAAAGAAGATATAAAATATCTTTATCACTTCCTCCTACAGTATTATTTATTTTAGCTACTTTCGCTAACTTTTCAGCTTGTATCGCATTTATTCCACCGACGTGTAACTTTCCACTTACTTTAAGAAGTCTTGTATAGATACGTTCTTCAGGAATATTTGAACTGCACGTTTCATGTATTTTTCTTCTTTGAAGCTCAGTTACATAATGACGCATAAATCGATGCTGGACAACAGTAAAGTAGTCGATCGCAGTCTTTTTAAAAGTAGACGCAAGAGTATTTTTTTCGGCACTCGATACTTTACTCAAGTCAGGATCATTGACAATATTATTTTTATCGACATGGTCCATAAATGTGTCATCAATTAGAGTCGTCGCGAGTTTTTGTTGAACAACTTCTTTAAGGCCATCGCTGAAAAGAAACAGCATCTGAATTGCGTCACTCCAGCATTGGCCCGTGTGTTGATAGAATCCTTCGCTGTCGCAGATCGCACCCTTTTGTTTAAAGGTTTGACTAAAGTTCGCAATCATGCCTTTCATTTCATCTTCAATACGTTTCATGTATTGAACATTCAATAAGTTTCGATTCCCCTTTTGGCGTATAAGGCCTCGTGTCGCCATCTATTTATGCGAAAAATAAAAGAGAAGAGCTATTGTAACAGAAATATTAAGTGTGTAGATACCAATCGCTCGATCCAATCCTTGTAAAGAGATAAGGATTCGGATGCCCCAATAAATTATGAAGACAAAAAGACTCATAAAAACATACGGAGGGGCCGATTTGCCCATCCATGCGATTGTGATGATGAGGGCCCAGAAGACAAGATTTTCGATAAAATAGAGTATTTGTGAAGGATTCATAGTGTCCTTTCCTTATTTATTAAGATAGATATTCATAGCAGCCTCATATGCCTCCATTTGATCTTCCATGGTGGTTGCTTTCTTGGCTTTATCTCTAGCCTTCGCTGATTCTTTACGGAGACGGAAGCTTGTTTTGGAGAGTCCAGACGTTGCGACCTTCGGTTCGGCCAGAACTTCTCGGAAGAAATTCGCGGATTGGGTGATAGCCCTCGACAAGGTCACAGGATCTTTTATGAGTGTAGGGGCAGCAGGAACTTTCCATTTCGGAACTTCACACAGGATTTGGGCCAGAAGTGCGAGAATATCTTTCCGCGACTTGGCTCCAATGCGTGGTTCAGATCCACGATACATATCAAGAAGAACCTGGAACTCTTCGTTCATTCGGATAAGTTTCTTGCCCATGAGCTCTTTATAGGCCTCTGCGAAGAGAACAACTATGTAATATCCAACCTCGGACTTTGACTTTCCTCGTAGGGTAGGAGGGCCTCGATCCAACGTGCTAAGCCCTGCCCCCGAATTCTCTTTTCTAAGTCGTTGGTCTTCCTCAATAAGCCATTTGATCCAGAACAATGCCTTTTCCGTTCCAGCCTCGTTACAGCATTTCAGAAGTTCACACCCAACCGTATACATAGGGAGCAAGTCGGCTGACGGTTTGTAGACTCGTTTAATGACCTCTGATTCTGTAGCTCCTGTGGCGACAGAGCGTAGCCATCCATCACGATGGGTTTCGGGACCAACTTTGGGCCACTGAATCCGAGTCTTTCGAGGTTGTTCGCGTATAACGAAGACAATCTCACTGACGCGTGTCTGAAATTCATTGCTTGACCACAAATCCTCCTCGGACAACCGGGACACAAGGGCATCTAATTCACCTACGCGTTTCTTGAGATATACGAAGATTCGAGGTGACGCGAGGCCGATATGTTCTATGATAAACTCCCAGATCGTGCGAATCCACACGTCATAGCCGCCGCTCAAGACAAGATCCGCAGAAAAATGGAGTGCCCGACCTGTTGCGATTGTTCCGCTTTCATTCAGAGCCTGTAAGAAGGCTTTGAGTGACTCTGCTGGTTTATAGCCCGCTCTCGTTCGAATTTCAATTTCGTCTTCCATTCGCCTACTCACTTGTATTTGTTACTTACAATTTTCTTGCCTCTGTTCTTACGACTGGTTCTGGGAATAAGCCCCTTGGCCTTTAAGGAGGCACGCATGGTGAATCCGATGGACTTGCCTTGCTTCCATCTTTTGAGAGCCTCACGATTCTTGCGTGTGGGCCTGTAGCCACCAACAACCTTAGTCATACAGCCGCAGCCACCACCTCCTTGTGTTCCTGTTCCTTCCACAACAGGAGCAAACTCATCTGAAACATTATTCAGAGAGTATCCCTGATTGAGAAGCTTCTGAAGTTTATTAGGCTGCCATGTGCGTTGCATTAACTCTTCTTGCATCGAGAGCCCCCCTGTTCCAGGAGTGTAGACCTCACCGATCAAGCGTGGTTGTCTGAGCTGATTTGACTTTCTTGACGCCTTTACTTTCCAAGGAGGATTTACGCTGTAAAAACGAAAGTCAGTTAAGCGTGCAGGATTTTCATCTAAAGGATCCCATGTAGCCCAATGGTCAAAGAAGGCAACGGGAATGTTTGGAGTAAACGGGTCTACACCTAACCGAAGAAAGGTTCCTTGAAAGGAAGGAATATCATTCCAGCGACCATTATTCCATCTATAGATAATCCAGTATCGTTTTCCTACTTCAAGTTCATCGGGTTCATATTCATAGGCTCTATGAGCTGTGGCCCAATTCTCAATTGTCGCCATTCTATACTATTTATCGTCTAGATTTTCTGGTTTTGTGGTAGCGACGCTTGCCACCAGCTTGAGCAATCGCACGATCTCTCGCAGAAAGAACCTCAGCCATTACGTCTTTATCCACTGACATAAGAGCCAGTTGCTTTCCTACCATATTTAGGGCATTCAGTGCGGCCGAGGCAGGAACTCCCGCAGACAGCGTCATCAACTCTCCTTTCAGCGTCTTGTCATTCCATTCGTAGTAGTTTGAAGCCATTCTATACTCTAGTTAGAATGTATCTTCCTGAGAAGTATTTTCGGAGTCTTTCAAAAACAAGGAAAGCTAAACGCAAGCAAGAAATCCGTCGATTTGGTGCCCTGTCCCACAAGAATCCCAAGGCCTATCTTGGTTTCTCGACAAACAAAGGCGTAAAAACTCGGAAGTCTTCCTACACGCAGAGATGGAATAAACTCTATCCGGGTGTTACTTCTCTCAAGGACAAGGCAAAACTCACAGGAGTTCCTTTGGACCTGATCCAGAAGTGCTACGACAGAGGAATGGCCGCATGGAGAACAGGACATCGCCCTGGAGCCACACAACAGCAATGGGGATACGCACGTGTCAGTAGTCTCTTGTTGGGCGGAAAAACCGCAAAAACAACAGATTCTGATTTAGTAAGGGAGGCCATTCGACGATCAGCCAAGGCAAAAGAATGGTATAAGTAGATGGAAGAACTTAAGAAGTGTTCGATATATTTCTTCTTGCGTATTCTTAAAGAAGATGGTGTTTTTAATGATCCCGATACGTTAAAACCGTATCCTATCATGGAAGAGCATATAAATATATATAAAGATAAATGTCCTTCGGGTGAAATGTTATATAATATTCATTTTCTAGACAATCCTGAAAATAAAATGAAATTACTTTCGACACCCCGTATGCAAAGAGCAATTAAAAGATATTATGAGACATTTATTGTGCCCCCTGCGGGAGCCATGCCACCGCCTCCCGCGTGGGAGGATCTAAGTCCTAATAGCCCACCCTCCACGTGGGAGGATTTGGGTCTTAATGGCTCTCCCTCCGGATCAGGAGCTGCTAGCGGTGGTCGGCGTCGCAAGACACGTAGAGGTGGCAAAGGTCGCAAAGCACGTAAGGCCCGTAAGTCTCGTAAGAACTAATGTTTGCGTGTTGCGTAACGGCGGCGTTTACCACCACTAGCAGATCCTACAACAGAAGGTGTAGACACAGGAGGTAGTATCTTTTGCATGGGAACTGTATCATTCTGTTCATTTAAGTCTCCTGCTTCCTCATATCCCATTTTTTTATGAAATGCGATGACTTCAGGATGATTTACTGAGTCAAGAAGAATCGTAGTTGGTTCGTTTGTTTTAAAGAGTCCGGCCATTTGATATACCTTTGTTCTTATAATGAGTTCATCTTCAAATAGCTCATTCAAACGTCTACCACTGCCTTTTGTCGCACATATAAAATAACGTTGGACTTTATGTGGGAGTCGAGGATAATTATCATAGAGCATAAACCCCTCGATTGTAGCATCGTTCATTAAGATCCCTAGATATGTAAATTTCTTCATTATTATATTACCAATTGACTCTGGCTCATTTCTAAATGCTCTATAAAAAATAGCATTTGTATATTGATCTGAAAGGCGTTTACACAGCCTATGTAAATGCCCCATCATTTCATTTCTTTTTTCTTCCGACCATGACTGTATTTCATCAATGTCGAGTTCCTTGTAGGTATACACCATCTACTAGTATCTCAATAAAATCTATTCCTCAAACACTTCAGTCTTCTCCTCCTCCAGACGCTTAATAAGGCGAGCCGTTGCCTTCTCCCACGTATACGACGTCACAGTCTCCTTCGCTTTCTTCGCAAAAGAGGCACGCTTATCTGAATCGAGAAGAAGCTCCTCAATTCCGAGGCAAATATCGTGCGGGTCGCATGCCTGGGCCTCGCCTCCAACAGGAGAATAGACAGTCGGCAAGTAATAGCGAGTCTTGGGCTTCACTAAAATAGTATTGTCCGCATTACAGAACTCCTTGAAGCCGCCGATATCGGGAACGACCTGCGGCACACCAACACCCATCTGCTCGAACTGGCAGAGGCCGAACCCCTCACCATCGGCAGTTGAGATACCCACATCCGCCACATTGTAAAACATATTGATATCCTCATCCTTGAAGATCATATCCTGGGACGAGACCATCAGACGATTCGCAAACATCTCGGTCGAGACATTCCGCAGCTTCAGCTCTCTCTGAAAGATTTCAAAGATCCACCAGCCACCCTTCTCGCCCTTGTCACACACACACATGAGAAAGATCGGCTTCGTAGGATACTTACAGATGAGCTCGACGAAGGCCATGATGAGAAGATCATACCGCTTTCGCGGCTGGTTGCGATTTAGATTCAAGAGAACGAACGCCTCATTCGGAATACCGAGCTGCTTTCGCACAACTTCCTTCGGGATCGTAAAGAACTGCTTCGGATCAAATCCATGAAGCATGATATCCATAGGACGCGTGACACCCTGATCCTTCAGGCACTTCTTCCAAAAAGGCGTAAATGCAAACACCATATCCGCATCACGATTTAGGATATCCAAGTAGGCCTGGAGCTGGCAATTGTAGACCTGGTCGCAATAGACCCAGATCTTGAATATGCGAGGAATACCCGACTTCCGAATCTCCTCGAGAAACTTCGTCACGATTGACATATCATTATAGATCATAACAACGTGGGGCTGCTTCTTACGAATGAGTTCGGGGAGGGCATTGAAGCCAAATCCCTGCTGCTTTTCCTTCTCTAGAGACGCGGCGTCGATGACGTCGACGGTAGGAGGGTAGGGACGGTAACCAGCAGGACAGTTAGGAAACTTCTGGAACCCAAAATGAACAAGATCAATCCAGGGAAGCTTGGAGAGAATCTGGAGTGTATGGTGAGAGACCTTGCTATATCCAGTAAACTGGTGGCAGTGAGTCGAGACCATCATAAACTTCAGTTTCTTTGAGGGTTTAGAGACAGTAGTAGGAGTTGCTACAGGAGCGGCAGCAGCAGGAGCGGTCGCAGTCACAGCAGCAGAAGCAGAACTAGAGCCTGCGATAATGGCCTCCAGGCTTTTTAGGTATGACGGAAGTTCAGAGCCCATTCTATATTTTTTTAAAGCAGGAAGGCTTTAGACATTTCACAGAGTCTAAAAAATCGTCAAGGAAGCTATCTATGCAGGATCAAAAGCGCCGTCATTCATCCATCAGTCATTTCTTTAAACAAATTCCTGTTGGCCTGAAATCAAAGCGTAAGGATAGAATCCCCATCGCCTTGAGAGAAGCCGTCTGGATTCATCATCAAGGTCGCAGCTTCGAAGGCAAATGCCTTACAACCTGGTGTCCTAATATCATTACTGTTTTTGATTTCCAATGCGGTCATGATATTCCAGAGTCAAAGGGTGGCCCTACAACTATCGAAAATTTATATCCTCTCTGTTCTCGCTGTAATCTATCAATGGGAGCACGCTACACCTATAAAGAATGGTGTGCCATATCACAACCTGCTCCTACAGAACCTGTAAAGAGAACCTGTTGGTCTTTTTTCTCACTAAAGCCCAAGCGTCCTCTTGACACCCCCAGACAACCGAGCCTTCCAGGAAAGCCAGCGAACAAGTAGAGATCCTCTATAGTTTTCTAGAACTTCCTTCTCCTTCATAAAATGGGTAAGTAACATGGAGGCCTCCTGCCAGTTCGAAACTGACAAGAGTCCTATTTCTTCCTGAAGCCAATTCGCATACGCGTCATTCGCACCCTGCTTTACATAGATAGGAACACATCCGCATTCTAGAGCCTCATACACTCTGAACGTTTCAGGGTTCAACCCAGGAGGGCACGGAACAAAGACACTATCCAAAAGAACTGTAATATATTCCTTTCTCTCAACCTTATTCGTCGAATCCCAGGAATCCACAAGATGACACGCATAAGGTTGATTGTTACCCAATGGAGCAAGCAAACCACGACGATCCTTCCAATCCGTTCCAAAGAAACTCCATTGTCTTTCTCTGAACGGTAGACGTGGTGTCTTATTCAGAGGATCCTCAGATCCTCCCTCCATCGTCCAATGATATCCAAGAGGAATCAGAAATGTCTTTGACTTCACGGATGATGGAATATCCTCTCTAGTATACATACGAACAATTCCTAGACATGACGCGAGTTCATAGAATTCAATAGAATCCGAGGCATATTCATCACTCAAGTGGAGAACATAGAATTTCTTACCCTGCTGGTCCCACCGTCTAAAAATAGACGAATAGAGACCAATCCATGGCCTTTGAACGATCACAATCGGTTCACCCGAGAGTGTATCTTCTTCAGTAAATGTCTCGACAACAAATGGCTGTTCCTTGCCCATAAGTTCCTCAAGCCATCCACGCTCATACGCAGTTACAGAATTAAACTTGTGCTTGTCCAATGCAAAGATCTGCCGTTTTGCCTTTACAGGAACAGGTCCATTAAAATCAGGAAGTCCTACCCACGTCGACAACTTTCCATCCACGAGCCGCCAGAGTTCCGTGTCGACGGGCTTGGACCGCCAGGCCACCAGGAGTTCCTTTACTTTCTCAATAGGAGGATCCATCGCAGGTAGGGCGGAACGACACAGAAACTCACTGTAGAAACGGAGTGTCTTTGTGTCATCTTCGGATTGAAATGACATCGATGATGAGTCAGACACCCATTTCTTTACATATTGAAAGGCATCCTGTTGATGATATTTAGAAGACTCCTTGCTTCCAATAACATCTTCCTTTACAAGTCCCTTTACTGAAACAGAAATAGGCTGAGGGTTCTTCACTTCCTCCAATGTCTTTGCGATATCAATACGTTCGTTGTTCATGACTGCCTCGATTTCAGCCGACGTAAACCGATCATCATTATTCCACAGATCACTATCAAACTCATCTACACGTGTAAAGTCATTAAACGAGCTATCCCTGTATTTCGGATCATCGTCCTGGTAGCAGCCAGCGACCAATGGATCCAGGAAATAGAGATTCATCTCATCAACGGGATTACAGATCATATGATCCGCACTTGTCCAATATCCATTTGAGTCCATGAGTCTCTGTAGAATCTTCTGGGCTCCCGCCCTCGACAAGACATAGGCATAGGCACACCAGTGGAAATATCGTGTTGGTGTCTTCTGGCCGAAAAACTGGTTCGGGGCAACTCTGGAAAAATAGGGATTGACTTTCTCCTTCACCTGTTCAAATCCTACCCTATTCGGAGGCAAAATACCTCCTAGATAGACAACATCATAGTCTTCAGGCAAATATCCCTTTGCCTCGTTCCATCGGGCCATCCACTCAGGACTCAACTTCGCGTCATCCTCCAAAATGAGATAGTTCTGAATCTCGGGCCTCTCCGTAAAGAGCTGCCACCACAATGTAAGATGACTTAGAGCACATCCCATAATTGCCTTCTTCCAGAAGAAATCGTGGGGGGCAAAGAGACGGGCCAATCTAGGCGTGAGCTTCAGTTCACGTCCATTGACCGCAGAGAGTCTCTGAACTTTATCTTTGAATTCAGGATTGCTTGTAAAGAGCTTCTCCATCCGATCAGCCCGTCTATCAAGATTAATTACATAGGCATCATCAATTCCCTCAGTAAAGGGCTTGTGAAGAGTAAACGCACCCCTGTGAACATAGAGTGCCTTGCCGCTCAGAAACGTCTTTCTCAAACTGTAATCACAATAGATCTCATCCATAGGAAACCGCTTTATTGAAAGACGAGACGACAATACACTCAGAATACTCTGGTCATGACGATGACCAAACGGCTTTCCATTGCGAACACCAGACCACTTCGGACCAACAATGACGTCTCTCTTTTTGGCCCATTCATAGGCATCTCTAAAGAGTTTCGTCGCGATAGAAGATCCTCCAATAAAGCTCATACATCCAGCCCAGAGCTGTTGTTCCTGTTTCTCCTTCTCAGTCACTGAAAGTGCTCGGCAGAAAACATCGTGACACCATTCACGATTTTGTTGTCTAGGATCCTCGAGCAATACAATACCATGAGTTTCAACTTCTTTGAGCCACACCTTGGGCCAGCGGCAGAGGAAGACGCCAGCATCCATGTAGAGAATAGTGCGGCCCATATACTCGGACTTTGCGGCAACGGAATTCAAAATCCAGAGTTTCCAGGCAAAATGCTCGGATGCCCAGAAATCAGGAAAGTCTGCCACAGGAGTTTCGGTCGGAAGACGCTGGAATTTCACAAACTCGAATGTCTCTTTCAGAGCCACGATCGCCGTTTCAGGAATATCTGCGCCCAGCCAGACAATTGCGTCTAGACCAGGAACCGCGGCGAGTTGGGCACCAAGGCCCGATAATAGCTGATGAAGACTAGGCAAGAAACGTGCGGTCGCCATCGTGACAATGAGAGGCGGCCCAGACACTAACTTCTTTACAGTTGTCTCTGTTGACCCCAGAAACCGAGGAATCGAGTTCTGTGTAAGATTACGCTCAGGAAGTGCGACCTTTAGCATCATCAGAGAAATCTGCGAAAAGGTGCGACGAACAATATCACGCTTATATTCATCAACAGGAGGAATGGCCCTCATTGCCTCATAGAGTTCGGGGCTTTCATCAATCCGACGAACAGCCTCAATGAGTTCTTCAGGAGTTGTAAATCTCCGTGCGTCAATAAAGCCCTTCGTGTCGAAATCACGCTCGACCTTCGGGTCACCCCAATAAATCGGAATACATCCCGCGGCCTTTGCGTGAAGAAGTTTCTCTGTTGTATATCCCTGTGAGGACGCATTCTCATAGGCCAAGCAGAACTTATATTTCTTGAGGAAGTTGTGCTTCTTCAGCTCACCACCTCCACCACCGAGACCCGCAAAGATTTCATCGCCGATAGTATTGAAGAGACGACCCGCCGAATCGACCTTCTTATATTGATTGAGCCAATGAAATGCGTTATTGCGAACAGGATTACACGGATTTGTCACAACAAACGCACAAAAACGATTACGATCCTCTGATGAGGCAGAACTCATCGGTTTCAGACAGATATCCAAGGGCAGAGGTTTCGGGTTCTGGATCTTCTCGACATCGCATCCAAACCAGTCGATTTCTAGCATCCACAAAGGAAGGCGAATATAGCGTTCATCCACAAAGTCTGCGTGAGGAAAGCCCATATTTAAGAAAATGCTAGGAAGATTAATGGGCATTGTGTTCTCTCCTGTGAAATGGACTTTGGGCAGAGAGACAAACCTGTCCTGTTTCCAATCAGAGCCAAAGGGGCCAAAAAAGAGGAAACTGGGAGTCTTTGTCGACGAAAACGGGAACGTATCGAGTGAATATCCTTCAATTGAAGGAGGATTCGGCAAGTGAGTCGCCGCCTCCTCCAACATGAGCGTAAACATATTGTAGGCGGGATTGAAACCATCCCACATATCAGTAAAGAGAATACGAACCGAATTGTTTTCCTTTGGTTCTACAGAAACAGGAGCAGGAGTAGGGGCAGCTACAGGAACAGGCACTGATGGGGTCACAGGAACAGGAGAAACCAGCAAAATATCCAGTGCCTTCTTCCACCCTCCCTGAACTCTCGATGAAATAGGACTATACATATCCAAGATTTTCTGTTGTATTCCAACATAAGATGCCTGTGAGAACATTCCCTTCGCAGAAATAAGATCATTCTGAAGATTCATTAATGCCTTCACAGATCCAGTAATACTATTATCCTCATAATAATATCCATCATACCCGCTACCTAGACATAGATCCCTTAAAAGAGGCGAATTGTGAACAAGCGGAATTCCCAACCACATGGCATCGAAAAGATACGGTCTTATCTTTCTAAACCGCATATGAGATAAGATACAGCCCATCGGATCCATTACCCAATCTGCGATTCGCTGCCTTCCTACAAAATCTCCACTCAAATCCTCCGCAGTTATGTGGGCCAGAACATTCTGCTTAAAAAAGGCAGAGTTCTCGATTTGTTGTATATTATGGAGCTTATACCGACTAAAAACAAACTGCTTCTGTCTCTTCGCCTCATAGAGGGCAACGAGAGGAATTGTACAGCTGCTCGTGGCTGTATTATTCGTCTCACAGATATGAACAGACCAGGGTAGTGCCTTCTGTGCTACTTGCGTCTGCTGGATTGTTGTCTGTATCCACGATGGGTGATTTGATTCCTTATGGTAGATTTCAACAATAGACGGAGTCCATACAAAGGGAACAGCATAGACAGGAACACGCGTAAGTGTTTCTAGATACTGAAATTCATCTGCGGTCACTTCCTCTTCTATACACCACACTGCCGAGATTCCCTCTAGATCTCTCCTTGTCATGCTCACAGGGAAAATCGTATTTTCAATATCGGCCAGCAAGATAGGCTTTCTCACAAGCCAGACACAGTGCTTGGCAATTCTCTTTCGAATCTCAGCCGATCCGAGTGTTTGTGCGACCTCCAACACCAAATCAAAACT
>Ga0209191_1001511_pt1 | contig 15396 bp, 24 predicted proteins | sample S_130626_EF_Meta_FD_187320 | JGI IMG/M metagenome (GOLD analysis project Ga0209191, IMG submission 187320) | Freshwater microbial communities from Lake Simoncouche, Canada to study carbon cycling - S_130626_EF_MetaG (SPAdes) (version 2) | ecosystem: Environmental > Aquatic > Freshwater > Lake ...
AGCATCATTCTGCTAACTTCTTTCTGACCCAAGAAGCCGTAAGCCGATAACAACGAATAACCGCAGAAGCACGTGTGTGCAGCCTTTGGAAGAATATTTCTTTCATCACCGGCTTTAGGCATTTATTGATCCTCTCGACAGAACTGGCATCTTTCGCCAAGTGCATATACGCCACAATCTAAACATCGAGTGATGTCTTTATCCTCGACAACATCTTTGCGCTTGTCATAACCAGCAGCTACGAGTAACTCCACCAGATCGCCTAGGCGGAGCATGGCAACGTATTCCTCACAACGTTCACCTTGTCCATTAAGCCTAAAGCAAGCGAACCCCAATAAGCCGCTCTTGGCTGTCCTAGTTTCGATCTGGCGGAGTGTTCCCGAGACATCGAGTCCTGTGCGCGCTTTAACCTCGCAGTCGAACGGGACATTGAGAATGTCGCGCCCAGAACCTCGACCTACTGAAGCACCTTCCCACCAGCGCCTCAGATATTCTGCGACTACTCGCTCTGTGCGAAAGCCGCGGTGTTTCCTACTTTGAGACATTTACTGCATGACATTTCTTACATGACCAAGTGAGGATCGTGCCGGCAATGTAGAACGCCAACTCCTCACGTGGAACAGGCTCATTGCATAAGTGGCAGATAATCCGCACCTGTAGCGCATTTAGCAGCTCTTGGTGCTTAGCCTTTTCAGCTAATTCGTCATCGGTTGGAAAGTTTTCCCATTCACCGTCTTGGTTCATAAACTGTAGTCCGCTCATGATCGAGTATCCTCCCAAACTAGTAAAGAACTGCCGAGGACTATCAAGAAAGTTGCCATTTGAGCATCAGTAATATGCACTTTATCGTGGTTATAGGCCGTAGTTCTTAAGGTATCCAATACGACTTTAGCCAAAGTCATGTTCGGAATGGTTGTATCATCATGCACTAAAGTCATGATTTCCATGCAGGATGTACACATTTACTGACCTTCTCTTACTTTCCATGTGCCTTCTGGGGTTAGGTTGTACCAAAGTACATCCTTACACGCGAAGCAACTAAAGTTAGCCCAAGGTTTATTTGTCTTAGCGCTTACGCCTGTCTTCCAAGTCATAGGCTTATGGTCATGGCAGTTACGACATAGCGGAATGTCTTTATCTATCTTGACTCCGCCTAATACTTCTTTGACTAGATCAACTGCCTCAGCTGCTGTTGGCGCTTCCGCCACCGCCTTGGTTGACCACGGATCATCTTCCACCGGCATCGTGATCTTGTCTGCTAACTTCTCTGCGAAAGGCTTTGGTTCAGCTGCTTTGACTTTAGACATCTCTTCGCGGCTAGGGCGTTTGCCTTTCGTAACATAACCTGCGTTGGCAAGTGCACGACCGATCGCAGACGTTTCGCAGTTCTCAAGCGCAGACGTAGAGTTGACTCCTCTAGTGCTGACGGTTTCTTCTGCAAAGCCAGTTGTCCAAGCCTGTGCATCCACTTCAGTTCTAAACACAGAAGCCTGAACAATAAACCGCTGAAGCGTGTGCTCAACCAAAGTAGTGCTAATTCTGCCATCTGGGTGTTCCTTCCAGAACTTAACTAGGCGTTCTTCTACTGTCTCATAATCTTCAAGATTAAACATAAAGATCATTCTCCTCTGTGTGCAGTTGTCCGGCAATAGCAACATAAGCCGCTAGATCAACATAAGTATCTGTCTTCGCCGTCTCCATCGATCGGGCTACTTTGACGAGTGCCATGCACATTGCAACTTGATAATCTGTAATTGGCATCTCCAGATAACTCGACCAGAGGGCTGCTGTTCTTGCCATATTGTCTGACGGATGACCGTAATCGAGACCACGATCTTGGATCGTTGCTCTGGCTTCGTTGAGATAGTCTCTAGCATTCATCGGCCGACCTGCTCAAGTTGACGAGCGATCTTACGAGCTGCGATACGGCCTTGGATCTTGCCATGATCGAAGCCCTTGCCATAACCAAAGCCGAAGCCAATCAAGGCTCCAAGTGCTAGCGATAAAGTAATTGCTATATCTGCGTTCATTTTACTGCCCTTCTACTGCGCCCTTCGCAGCTTCTTGGCATAAGTGTTGCATAAATATCAGACGATTTTGCGGTCATTCTGATAACAATATGGTAACAATTCCATCTCATCCATAGCGGTATCGATCGTCCGCTTTATGTCGTTATCGAGATCGTCCATAGCGACGGCCATGAACCACGAAGGTTCCGTCCTTTTCTAGGTTAACCAAAGTTACTTGAGTATCTTCAACGATGATAAAAGCCTGTTGCCAATTCATAGTTCCCTTGGTATAGCCAGCTTTGCGAACATCCATAAGATGACCGCCCTCAACGCCTCGAAGAATACGGCCTATTTTTCCCCCAGATGCCTCTGTAAAGGCCGAAGAACCTGCTCGGTGAGTGTGACCGCAGACAACGCTTAAACCATGCCTACGAGCCGCTCCAAGGGCTGTGAGACCCGCATTAGGGTTGATGCCCTGCTCGTCACCGTGAACGGCCACCCAACCTTTAGCGAAGGCGTATGGCTTCTTATGGTAAGTGATACCAAGTTCATCAAGTTGCATAAAGCGTTCAAAGCGAAGTTCGGGCAAGGCCAAGAATGCCGGTATCTTCTTCATGATTACATTGTAAAGTCGATCCGTGTGGTTGCTTCGGATCATGTGCGCTTCTTTGGCATGCTCGACCAAAGACCAAAGAACCTCAACTGCTTGATCTCGATCGTCAGCTAGTGTCTGCTCGTACCAACCTGCTGTGCCTTCAGTCCATCGACTGATCTGTGGGAGATCGATTTCATCTCCGAGTGTAAGAACGCTATCTGGGCGGTATGCCTTAATAAAAGATGCAACATTGCGAACCGCAACTTCATCGTGATATGGAACCTGTAAGTCTGGAACGATTACAGTTCTTTTCATTTTTAATCCTCATCGTCATCGTCATAGGGGATGCGGTTAGGTAGGTCTGGCAACCAGTTAGGAGTAGGCAGGATAGTTGCCGGATAAGTCAATGGTTCAAGCAAGATAGCCAAAGCCATTTCAGTTGTGAACCCTGCTCTACGCAGTGATTTGTAATATTCGTTAAGACCTATGCAGTACTGATCCAGCAAAGAATAAGCCTCTAGGTCGATAGCCTTCTTGCGCGCCATGGCTTTAGTGTGACTTACCTAATAACTCAAGGATAGTATCGACACGCGCTTCAAGGCGGTTAACTTGATCTTTAATTGACGAACCGCTATTGGGTTTTAATTCCGCTAGATAGTGTTTGATTAAGAACTGAAGCATCGCAGTAACACCACCCAGAACCGTGACGATCGCTACTGCAATAGCAGCGTAATCCGCTGGACTCACTTGCTATGGTCGATTTCATCGACTGCCGCTTCAACTGCATCAACGATCACATCTGAGATCGCCTTCTTGGCGCGGTATGACTTAATAGCTGCGCGGATCGCTGGGATCGCTGCTATCGCTATGCCTGCGTAGATCATTTCTTTCATGATTTTGCTCCTAGTAACGGGATATTAAAGAACGAACTGTCCTCATCGCCCTTAATAGTGAAAGATATGTGGCAATGATGCAAGTGCTTGTTAATTCCCGTATAAGTTCTCCAACGCCAAGCCGATTTAGAACTGGCAATTTTGCCGTCAAAGATGATGTACGAGATGCGCTTATCAGACTTGGCCAATGTACGAAGTTGATCTGCCACATCGGGCATGATGTCCGGCTTAGGCCTTCCGGATAAATCGCGGTCAATGTCGATGGCACGAACCCAGCCCTGCTCATCTGGATTATGATCAGACTTACGAGTTGAGTGCCGACTATCGCCGATCCAGCCGTCTGAGGTGCGATCACGATCGCCGAAGCAGTCATCGAACTGTTCACGAAGTTGCTGTCCGGCTTTGCATAGTTTAGGCTTCAATTCTTAAAGCCTTAGCATCTAATTCGCACCCTTGGCAATTCCATCTAAATAGATCATTCAAGAATAGTTCTTTATGACCACATTCAGGGCGCGGTGGAATAAAAGCATCTGCATCTTTATCATAATTAAAGCCAATTCCAGCATAGTTATATCGGATCTTGGCGTTGTAAGAAGTTTTAACCCAAGTACCGCCAAGATTGTCTAATAACCATTGGTAGCCTTCATCGCCGTTAGGATCATTGTTATCACCTACGAGAACTCGAATTACTTTATTAGTTTCATCTAATTCAGCCCAATGACTCATATTAAACCGCCGTTTTCAGATAGCGAACAATTACTACGCCTGAACCACCAGCACCGCCGGCTTGGTTTGAAGTGCTACGCCCACCACCACCGCCGCCGCCAGTATTAGTAGTTCCAGCGCCGCCGGGAACTGCGCTTAAAGAGCCAGTTCCGCCGCCGCCGTTGCCGCCATTTGCTGTTACTGTTCCGCCGCCAGTTCCGCCGCCGCCGCCAGCGATCCAATAAGTTCCGCTAACATTTTGACCAATCCCTGCAACCGATAACCAAGATGAATAAGCACTTGATCCATTTCCACCAGAACCGCCGATATTTGCCAAAGGAGTTCCGCTAGGAGTTCCGCCAACTGCGCCAGCGCCACCGCCGCCGCCAGCAGCATAACCAGCATTTCCTAATCCACCTGTATTTCCTTGGCCTGAAGTTCCAGTTCCAGCGCCAGTAGTTTTCCAAGTGCCACCACCAGAACCACCATTTCCAGCAGTAGTAGTATCGTTAGCACCTCGTCCACCGCCGACAGCAGTAGTTAAAAAAGAAAAAGTAGTATCAGTTCCGGCGCTCATCGAGGAACCGCCGCCACCGATAATTATTGCATAACTATAAGGGTTGAAAGATCCAGCGCTTACTCCAACTAAACCACCAGCACCAGCACCAGCACCTTCAGCCTGTGCATTTTGACCTTGGCCACCACCGCCGCCGCCAGCAACAAGTATTACATCCGCTGTTAAAGTTGCTTGTGTAACTGCTAATGTTCCATTAGAGGTAAAAGTTCTGTAATAATAAGTCGCGTCAGAAGTTAAAGTTCCGCCTGTTACGATTGACTTAAGTATTGGAGCGCCACTAACCGTTCCAGTAGCAATGTTGCCAATCATTAAGCAATAGCCCCTACAACATACCAAGCATCTGTTCCAGTCTTAATAAGCGCTGCTGATTTATATTGAGCAAGAGTTGGTGCGGCTGCTGTAGTTCCAGCAGATAGAACTGTTGTTGTACCTGATGTAACTGCTGAAATTGTGCATAATCCAGCGCCTATATTTAGAACTGTAATTACTGTTCCAATAGGGTGAGCAACAGAAGCATTGGTTGGGATCTTAATTGCATTGGCTGAGGCATTAGACTGGGTAATAAGTACCTGATACGAGTCGTTAAGAACTGTTGTGTAAGTAGTGCCAGTCTGAGGGTTAATCGTATATGCCACTAAACCGTTAAAAGCGGCTGCCGATAGCACATCGCCTGTCGCTGCTGGAAATCCTGTTGCCATTTATATTCTCCTAATATGCCATCGTTGATATGCCGATTATACCTGATACCGATGACCCTATGATGAAGCCATCGACTATTGGTTCTAAAGTCGTGACCGTACATAGCATCTTATTGGGTGTGATATCCCATGCTAGACCTTGGCATTGAAGGGTCTTAGCGATGGTAGATCCATCGGGTTGAATATTGGTGATAGTCATTGGTTGGAAGTAATCCAAGCCAAGCATAGTGGCGGTTGGAACCGCTGGATCTTGAAGATCAACCGTCATCGCATCGATGCGGATGGTTGTTTCCTGTCGAGTGGCTACATAGACCGAAGCAATATTGAAAGCATCTGTATCGGTCTGGCAGACCAGATCAGTTTGGTTGCTTTGGTGCGGGAAATATTTAGCGATCGATGCATTGTTCTGATAAGACTGTTTGACTCCGCCAGATCTCGTCATATCGGCCACATTGATAATCAACTTATCGTCGAAGGCGAATACAAGGTTGCGGTAAGGTATGCCACCAGTCTGATTGAAGGCAATCGGAGTAGTGTTGAAAGACTTGATCACATTGGTTCTAGACTTAAATACGGCTGTTCCGTTGCTGTTGATATAGAACGCACCTTGCTCGGAGAACTCGGCGTTTTTTATTGCGTTAAGAGCTGATCGAGCGGTTGCAGGATCGGCGATGCAAGTGGTGTTTCCTGTATCGATCGTTCTCATCGACGATGGCCATTGAACCTGATCTAGGATTTTGCCGATGCGTGTGCCGGTATCTTGACCAGCAGGGGTTGAAGCAACTGTGGCGATCGATGCCATTTGCATAAGGCGGAAAGCATCGCTGCATTCGATATCGACATAACCTGTGTCTTGGTTGGTCGGATAGGTATAGATGTAGTTGGTCGTGTACCCAGAGAATAAAAAGTAACCCACGCCATTGTAAGTAGCCGAGATACGCATCTTGCGCAAAGGCGTTAGATAACCATAATAAGGCGAATTAACATTTTGTGGGTTGAAATAAGAAAGAGGATCATTAACGCGGATCGTGGCTGTTCCAGCCTCGTATGTATCGCGCATGATATTACGACCACGGCGGATCGAAATGCTCATTACATTTGGAGTTAAATCTACTACTGGATCAACAACAGTCGATGAAGCCAAAGTTCCAGTACCTAGAATGCCATATTTCAAATCGCCGATAGTGAATGGATAACCGAAAGTAGCACCGCTAGAAAAGTCAAAAGAAACCGAAACATTGGCAGGTAAGGTCATGGCGCGAAAGTACCAAGTGATCGCTCAAGGGTTGAAATCTTGCCAGATAGTGAATTGTTAAGCAGACCATCTCGAACGGCTGAGACGAGATCCTGCTGGGTTGTAACGCTACCTTGGACGGTTACATTGATAACTGGATTACCCATTGCGGCTTGACCCATGGCGCTATAACGCAAGGTATCGCCTATGGCTCCAGCGGTCATGCCAGACATTACCGAGGCGTTGTAGATATCCTGAAGAACATTTGTGCCGGTGGCTGCCATCGATGGCGCTGCCGCTTGGCCTTGAATTGAGATATTTGGTGGAGTGTATGAAGCAATATCTTTGGCTAGTTGCTGAGCTGCTGTGAGAGTTGTAATCCAACCGCTAAACGGATCTTTGGCATTTGGTAGGTTGGAGTAATAAGCCACCATTGCCTCAGTCATGCCCTGAGCCCTAGCAACCTCAGCAGCTAGTCGAGAAGCCTCAGTTGTGTTGTCTTGCAGAATAGCCAATTGCAGTTCTGCGCGCTTGCGATCTTCATCGCTTAACTTGCCTTTAAGAGCTGCAATTAATTGGATCTGATTAAGATCGAAGAGGGCAGCCGCTTTTTGGGTAGCACTTTGTTGCTTAACTAGATTTAATTGCAGTTTGGCTAGTCGTAATGCTTCCGCTTGCTTCTTCTTGGCTTGGGCTTCCGCGTATTGTTTTTGATAACCAGTCAATCCGCCGTAGTTAAGGCTAGATATTTGCTGCTTACGCTTGGCTTCAGCATCTTGGCGCTTAAACTCCGCGCTAATTCGATTGAAGTTTTTGATTGCCTGTAAAGGCGATACTCCAGCAGTACCAAAGCCAGCGCCTGAAATAGCCGCAACTGTTCGACCAATACCAACGAAGAGATCGCTTACGACCGTAGCCAGTTTAATAATACCGGCGAGAGAACCTGCTAGACCGCCTGTTCCGCCAGCTTCGCCAAGTGCCTGAACCAATCCTTTACCGATGATTTCTTTGGCGTTATTTGCAGCAACTGCGATCTTGTCCAATGCACCAGCATAAGAGTCAGCGGCAGTTAAACCTTGACCGCCAAAGATATCGTTAATTCGTTTTTGAATATCTTCGAACTTCATGGCTTTGAGTTGAGTTTGGCTAAGACCTAAGCCGTACTTGGTAAGGCCTCGAGTCTGACCTGTATAAGCCTTGGCAAGATCCCCAGCAACAGTAACGACATCTATACCACTAGCTGCGCTAAGATCGAGTGCTTGCTTGAGTAGATCCTGAGACTTGGCAACATCGGCAGTCGTAGTCAATAAGCGTTGGAATGCTGGGCGAAGTTGATCATCGAGGACGCCATAGGCTGCTTCGAGTTGTGAAATAAAATCTTTGACTTGAAGATCGGCAAAAGCCAGACCCAAGTTATTTAAAGATCGAGTAAGAACTTTGGCTGCTTTATCATCTGCCGCGAAAGCCTTAACTGAAGCCTTGCCAAAGTTATAAATTGCTCGAGTGCCATAGGCAAGGCCTAGCGCACCGGCAACATTCTTGACCGACTTTGAAAGTTTATCGAGGGCTGTCTCGGCTTGTTTGAAGCCGCGGGTATCTGCTTTGGAACCAATATCGATCGTTACATTAGCTGACTGAGCCATTACGCCGCCTTCTTGAAGCTGGTATATGAAGCGCGGTTGTAGAACTCGGTGGTGGCTTCATCGATGGCGCGCATCGCAATACCGTATGGATCACCTTTAGACTCACGCCAAGCGCGATAGATTAAACGACCTTGGCCTTGCAGACTTGATACGAGTGGGCTCAAGTTTTGAATGAACTGAGCGCCTGCCATAGGGTTATTTGAGCGGCTTACGCTTTTACTTGCGCCACCTGCTTTAGGGCCGACCCATGGCTGACCTTGAGGGTTCTTGCGGCCTGAAGTTTCGTAGATCGCACCGACGGCTGATTTGTTCATAATACGAGCCATTGAGGAGAAGCCATTTTTATTCATCTTGCTTGGACTTACTGAGTAAGTAATTCCACGGACGATGGTTGAAGTGCTCCAAGTTGGAAAGCGACCTTCAGAGAAGCTGCGAGCAGCCCAACCGCGCATTGGTGCTTGAGATGGCACGAAGCCTTTAGCCATTTTGGTAACTGGAACTAAAGCGCGCTTGAGTTCTTTCTTCAAAGACTTTTCCAAGTCTGGAGTGAACTGGCGCATGGCTTTACGGAGATCAGCGTTTCCTCGTATTTCTACGGCTGGCATTTTCGATCTCCTTTGCTCTGTCTTGAAGAACGAGAACCATTGCCTTGAGCATTCTCGTATCTAGTTCAATTAAGTTTTGTGGCGAGATACCAGTTTCGATCGCTAGTGAAGCGATGAAATAGGTGAAGGTATCCCGCGCTACGCCAAAGGGTCGGACTCAAGTACCTCAACGCTTTTCAGCGTTGCGATAAAGTCCTCACCAAAAGGCTTAACGGTTTCACCCGACCGACGAACTGCTTCCCACACCAGCCAATAAACATCTGACTGTTTCTGATCTTCGATCATGGCTTTGTGGAAGCCTTTATTTCGACTCAGCTCGAAGGCGTACTCGATTACCGGACTAATCTCGTATTCGTTGACGGTTCCGTCTGCCCTTACGACTTTGAGTTTTGCCATTTTTAGCCCCTTAGATGGTTATTAGAATGAACCTGAAGTTGTTACTGCAATAGTACCTGATACGTTCCAAGTCACATCCTGAGTTGATAGATCCCCAGTTGCGCCGTTGATATCTGTTGTACCGTTAACAAGAACAGTCATTGTGTAGAGAGGGTTAGTCGCTGAGACTGCTGTTCCTTTGTTCTGCAATAGAACGACAGTCACATTTGTACCCCAAGCAGCTTGCAAAGTTGCAAGTACTGAAGCTGTGGCTGTGTCGTTCAAGAATGAAAGTGTGATCGATGAGGCTTCAAGTCCCTTGATGAACTTATGGCCTGAGTCACCCATCGCTGTTACTTCGAGTTCATCGAAGTTGCGGTTGAGAGTGATGCTGTTTACATGGTCTGATAGATCGACAGAGTTAACCTTAACGCCGACCCCATTGTTTAGAAATACTGCCATTTAGGTTATTCCTCGTCTTTCTTGGTAGATGATTTTGGTGCTGATGGAGCGATCTGACCAATCTTGATCAGGAACGCTTCGTTTTCTTTTTCCCATTCATTCATGGTTGCTACTCCCAGCTCGTAATTAAACTAATCTGCATCTCGCATGAGAGCAGGTCTCCCGAGGCCACAGAAAGAACTTGTGGAGCGGAAATATCGCCTACATTGTAAGAGATCGTGTCGTTCTCAGTTGCGGCAAATAGCGCATTGAACATAGTCACGACCGCTTCTTCGATGCCCTGTAGGTTGCCGGCATTATCGAAAAGTGGAACGGTAATCATTAATTTGAAATTAGCAGTCGGTCCGACGGTAGCCCATGAGTCATTCGATGGGCTTAGGTACGGATCATCGGGAATGATGATGACTGAGTTGGCCTGAATAGTTGCGGGCGGATACGCGAAGACTTGGTAAGTTGTGTTGGCTGTGAGGGCTGTCGCAAGTGTTTGGCGCAGCGTGGATACTGCTGGAGCGGTCATTATCCGATCATCGCTCTCGGGTTCATGTAAGGCGCGATGAGGCCTCTGACTTTGGCGAGCATTGTATTTCCGAGGCGATAAGGTGAAGGAGTTACGCCATCGACTGATACTCCACCAGATGAAGGCGCTTGACGAGCCTGCCAGATATCGATTGCAAGCATTAGCGCAGCTTGATTAATTGCTGGAGTATTGGCGTAACCGGTTTCTTTAGTATCCGCGCCTGCAATAGTTCCATAAGGTACAACCAGCTGATAATTCTGATCCGAGTGAGCGTTATCAACCCATTGAACTAGAGACCAACCGCGTGGGAATGAAGAATAATTATATGGAAACCAAAGAGTAAACAACGGGAACGATCCTGAGCCTTGGCTCCAAGGATAAGTTGCGGTGATTGTGTGAGTTCCGTTGAACTTGTTGCCTGAATTAGTTACAACAACAGATTGACCCGTAACAAAACTTACTGGACTGGAAATCACTGCTGTCGCAATTCCATTTTGTATGGTTGCGCCAACCAAAGGTAATTGATTAAACCAAAGATATTGATTAAGAATATCTTGAGCGGTCTGGCATGCCAATTCAAGGTCGCTGGTTGGATAAAGGGTCCCAACTCCGAGCACTGAGCGCAGAGTGTCTGCGGTGCAATATGTGGCTGCCATGATTTCCTTTCTAAAAGACTGGCGGCCTAGAAGGGCGCTAGGCCGCCAGCGTACTTAGTTACCTGTCTGAATTAAGTCAGGTTGAAGCGACGAACACCAGCAGGGATAAGAACCTTGCCTGCTCCGTAGCCGTAGATGGCTGTCTGCACGGCCATATTTGATACAACATTCACGCTGAAGAACGCTTCAGGGCTTTCGAACCACATTGCTGTTTCTGGAGCGATGATGAATGCTGACTCGTCGATAAGACCAGCTGCAACATTCTTATCAACGAAGAGATCAAGTCCGAGGACATTTCCCTTGATTGAAGTTGGAACTGCTTGTCCGCCTGCGTTCATTGGCTGTGAAGCTGTGAAGATTGGGCGTCCTGTTGTATCGACTGCGCCGATAAGTTGTGACCACCAGTCAGTATTTGTGACGATATTTGATGCGAAGTATGAAGAACCCTTATACGCTGCTGGGGCTTCAGTACCGATGTATGAAATAAGACCGGCGATTGTTGCTGCCTTAGTTGCTGCCTGTGTTCCCTGTGCTGTAAGCGCAGCGATCATAGCTGAGTCAGTTGCTAGACGATAGGCTCGCTCGAGCTGGATCGCCAACTGGTCAAAGAAAATCGGATCTGAGCGCTCGAGCAAGGCTAGATCGACTGTCTGTTGGCCTGCATAGCGAGCCAAAGTTACAGTCTCATAAGCTGAAGTCATTGCTGTATCAGATGGAGCAGTTCCGTCGATTGGGTTTGTTGCAACTGTTGGAGCAGTATCTGATCCGCCACCTGCTGAAGTAACCAAAGCTGGGATATTAATTTGCATACCTGAAGCAGGTGCCGCTTGGCGAGTTACTGCATCAATTGTAGGCCGACCGAAGTTTGTATTCGATACGAAGTTTGAGAGGTACTGGATTGGGTTGAACGCAGGGTTTGAAGCCATTGTTCCATCAGTAGCAATTAGGTTGCGATCTTCTGACGCTGCAACCCACTCGCGTGAGACATTGTCTCCGAGTGCTGCCTTGATCTTGTGTTCTGTATAGCGACCCATAGAGTTAATTCCATGGCGAACGCGTGTTGTTCCATCACCGTAAGCCGCTGCGGCTTTGATGATTGGGCGTGAGGCTTCTGCTGTTGCTGCTGCCTCAGTTGTTGCGGCGGTTGTATCTTCAGACACAGTTGCCTCACTTTCTGTTTGAGTTTCGGTTTGTTCTAAAGCCTTCTCAATCTTTTGAGTTTCCTCAAGGACTTTGACTGCTTCAGAAATCTTTGCGATCTGCTCGTCTTCGATTTGTTCAATCGTCATTTCAGCAGCATCGTCTTCCATTTCGCCAGCTTGTGCGACTACTTGCGAGACCTTGGCGAATTCGCCAAAGGCGGCTGACTCAACGAGTGATACTTCTTTCAAGATTGATGCTGTAACAATAAGAACGCCATCTTTGCGTTCTTTTGCGTTGATAACTTCTACACCTACTGAAAGACCGTCAATTAGTCCTTCGCTAGCCATGAGCAGATAATCTGTTGCTTTGCTTGCTGCGCTTAACTTGAATACACCATTGATGCCGTTATCGGTTTCAGTAAAAGACTTTGCGCGGCCGATCGGATCATTCGTATTGTGTTGTGCAAGTAACTTAATTTTAGAAGTTGAAGGGATTTGAATAGAACCCTTTTGAAATATAACTCGTCCGGCGGAAGTGTTACCAATTTCGCCAAAGGGAACGATTTGTCCTGAGATGATGCGGCGCTCTCCATCTGCCGCTTCAATAGAACTACTGAACGTTAGATGCATCGGCTTCGTTGCTTCCATCTGGAGTGAGTCCTTCCATTTCTTTTGCTTGGTTAAGATCAATTAGTTTAAGAGATAGCAGCTTCTCTGTGACCGCTAAGCGATCCTGTGGGTTAGCGCGTAAGAATGTCTCATCTACGGCAAAACGGATTTCTTGGCCGCGTGGCGTAATATCGTCAAGGCTTAGACGATCTTCGATCGCGCATATGTAAGGAGCCAAGGTATAGGCCATGAACTCTTTACGAGCATCGAGGACATTCTGATAAGTAGATGAACGATTGTGCTCAGCGTTAATCATGTGCGCTGGAACGTTAAAAGCGCGAGCGATCTGAGCTGCTAATTCTTCGATGCTGTCGTTGTAAGTCATTTCCATTGGAGAATATGAAGTTGGTACATATTCCAAAGTGGAAGTTAGATAAGCAGTTGAGCGGTTCTTACGAGAAGTCTTCCAAGTGTTAAGAAGTCCTTGGATCTGGTTGTCTGGCAAGTCTGCGCCGGTATTCTTTAGATATCCAGTTGGCTGTGGAGATGAGATGCCGATATTTGCAGCTTCTTCAGCTTGAATTGCAGAGTTGATTAGGCGCTGTGAGCGAACTAGAACGCCTTGATCGAATGCTTGGAATGTAACGAGTGATCCAACGCCTGAGTCTGGAACTTTGGTTCCGTTGACCATGTAGTAATCGACTTCTTGAGTCATTGTGTCGAGTTTTGTAGTTACTCGATTGTTCTGGATCCATGAAAAAGAAGCTGGACGGCCATCATCGGCATAGACACTTTCCACACGCCAAAAAGCCTGCCCAAAAAAGGCGAGGGAATCGACCGTCCATGCGATCGTAACTGATCGAGGTGCGCGCATATCAGGTTGACGAACCCAAGTTGGCATCGGCAATTCTTCGCCTGTTGAGGTTGAATAAACTTCGAGCGGAATGCCAGCGATTGTGCCTTTAATAAGATTTAAGCATTGGTTGACGGCTGGAACCGAGACGGCTGCTTGACGATCGATAGGCGAAGCCCAGTTGTTCCAGCCGCCCATTCCCATTGCATAGGAAGAACCGAAAGGCGCATCATAGACCGCAGGATTAACCTGAGCGGTAATTTCTTTTTTCTTGCCAAGCCCAAAGATAGCCATAGGTGACTATTATACACTAGATACAGATTAACCTTCGAAGATACGCGCTACCTGTTGTGGTTTCATCAACATAGACACAACCATCGCCAAAGCGATTGGCGCAGAGATATCACCAGCAGACTTTCGCTTTACGATCCGCCAAGCCGAGTCGTTGACTTTAGCTGCGCAGTTATTCATTTGCTGAATTAGGTTGGCTTGGCCATTATGAACTACTCGTTTATTGACTAGGCCATCAAGTAGATCACCGCAAGCCTGATAGAACTGCTGGCCAGAGATATCTTGGGTTATGCAGCCAGCATTGGTAAGTCGCTCGGCGATCGAAGCTGTGGCGTACTTGTCGAAGCATATTTGGCGCGGCTTATATTCATCCGCCCACGCCTTAATATCGGCAGCGATCTTTAAGTCATCGACCGAGACCTGACTTTCCCAAGTCTGCAAGATCCCAACACCAATTCGACCATCTGGCAGGATTTGTCCGGCAACGAGTGAAGCATTGCGCCGAGAAGGAGAGACATCGAAGCCAAAGACCGTATATCCACCGACAGGGATCTGGAGTTCGCTATCGCTAGTCTCCTCAAGAATGCCATGAGGCCAAGGGCTGCTTAGGGAGTCAATCCATTGGCAGAGCAATTCTGTTCGAGTGTTTTCGATTGGGGAAGTCGCAACCGACTCCTCAAGCGCTTCGAGTGTGACGGTATATCCCAGAGCAGGGTTAGCCATAGCCCAAGCCTTCGGATCATTGATCTTGCAGTATTGCGGAGCCGAGTATTCGTAGAACCCGAAAGACTTTGGCGGTAGATCCAAGGCTCGTTCACGCAGTTGGTTAAGTACGGTGCTAAACGCATCACCAGCGTTCGAGGTTAGGAAAGTGTGGGCGTTAGGTCGGGCGCGAGTTACCGGCATCGCTGCTCGATAGCCTTCTTCCGACCATTCACGAACTTCATCGAGGAACAAAGCATCGGCAGTTCGACCGCGGGAACCGTCTCGAGTAGCTGCTACGACATCTAAGCGACGGCCATCCTTCATCTCGATCGACTCAGTTCCGTTGGCGTAACGAATAGCCTTAACCAGCGCCATGAGGTTTTCATTATGCTCAAAGATCGCTGCTACCTGTCGGAATGTGTCCAGAGCCATTGATCGGTTAGATGAGGCGATGATTATGTTCTTGCTATCCCACTTAAGCAGGTGAGCCAAGATGACCATGCGCGTTAGATGGGTTTTACCGTTCTGCCGAGCCACCAGTAGCAGGTTGGTCTTGCGGATCCACATGCCCTTGCTATCTACCCGCAGCATGTCGCGGAGTACGAACTCCTGCCATGGCAGTAACGGCATCTTGATCAAGTTCGCCAACTCAATTACATCATCGACTTTGGATTTGCCTTTGAGGTAAGGGCTGTGAAGCCGCGGTTCCGTTGCCCCTCGTAACACGCGCTTTCGAGCGGCCATTATCGGTTGCCTTCAGGCTTTGGTCGGTTCGTAAACGGACTGTCCGGTTCGATTGTGCTGCGCATCGGAGAGAGGAAGGTCGA
>Ga0209191_1001513_pt1 | contig 15383 bp, 29 predicted proteins | sample S_130626_EF_Meta_FD_187320 | JGI IMG/M metagenome (GOLD analysis project Ga0209191, IMG submission 187320) | Freshwater microbial communities from Lake Simoncouche, Canada to study carbon cycling - S_130626_EF_MetaG (SPAdes) (version 2) | ecosystem: Environmental > Aquatic > Freshwater > Lake ...
AAATCCCAAGTCATCGCCGATATCGGCATCGCCGTACTCGCCACCATCTTCCTATTCACCTGTTGGGGCAGGGAAGGGTGGTTGTTCAACGCTGGCCTCGTGTGGGCAGGCATGAACGCCGGGTACTTGATAACTGTCTACCTCAACCAAGAGGATGACGGGTGTCAATAAGTTTAGTGGGACAAGCTGTCCCACCAAGCGGTTCGCAGCGTGCCGTCTCACGCTGCACTAGAAACTAGGAGAATCAAATGCGCAAAATGACGCAACGAGAGTTAGACCAGTGGGCAGCCCATCGCTCACAACGTATGTTTGATGCAATGGGGCACTTGTCTAGGGTGCTGTACCGCACTCGGCCTTGGCATCAGCGTGAGCAACGCAACGCAGGCTATGACCTGCATCCGGCCATCGTGCACGCAGTCTACGAGGCCGACCCTGCCAACTGGCATCTGTTGGTGCTGGAGTGGCCGCACACATCCGATGAGGGCAACCACAAAATTGCCTACACACGGGACGAGCGTTCGGGCGAGGCAAACCGGCAGGTCGTTACTAGCGTGGGCAAGTACTTGACGCGCCACTTCCCCACACTACCCAGCGACACCATCCGCGACATTGCAGCCAAGTATGCGCCGGGGCAGTGCAAGTTTGTACACACCACATCGGAGATGGTGCACGTTATCGAGAACGGCCCATCGTCCTGCATGTCCAAGGAGGCCGGTAGGTTCCCCGATGACCGCCACCCCTACGAGGCATACGCGCCTGAGTTTGGCTGGCACATGGCTGTGTACATGGAGGGCGGCAATTACACAGGCCGTGCGTTGTGCAACGAGACGTACTATGTGCGCTCGTATCGCAGCGGTTCAGGCGGGTACTCCAGCACCGACGACAGGCTTGAGGCGTGGCTGCGTGAGCAGGGCTACGACAAGACCAACTCGTGGTCAGGCTACAAGCTCAAGAGAATTGATGTGCGTGGCAACAACTGCGGTTTCCTTGCACCCTACCTTGACGGCGAGAGTAAATGCGTGACTGATGGGTTCTATATTACCGATGACCAAGACGATGCCGAGTGGGAGTTCAACCAGACCGATGGCGATGCTGAGATGTTAAGCGGTGAGACTTGCTCAGACTGCGGCGACAGAGTGCGTGATGGTGATGGGCACTGGGTAGGTATGCACGGGGAGGAGCAGGTGTGCGAGCATTGTCTCGACAACCACTACACGTATGTGTACGGACGCAACAGCAATCAGTACTACATACACGACAGCAACAGCATCATCCGTGTCGGTAACGAGCACTACGATTCAGGCTACCTAGCGGACAATGGCATTGTCGAGCTTGCCGATGGCGACCATGTGCATTCGGATGACGCGGTATACATTGACCGCTTGGATGAGTACCACCTGCTTGATGACTGCGTGCACTGTGAGCACAGCGGCGAGTACGAGCTAGCGCGTGACTGTGAAGCCCTTACCGATGGCGAGTGGGCACACGAGGATGACGTGTGGCGCTGTGAGCACAGCGGCAAGTACTACCTTGACGAGATAGAAGGCATCCGCTACGAGACCGAGTGTGGCCTGACAGTACACATCGACCATGCCGACCGATATACCCCTGAACAAATTGAACTACCTTTGGAGTAAACCATGACTAAGCAATACAAAAACATCCTGCACAAGACGCTAGCGCGTGCGCTATCCCTTGCCCGTCCCCATGCGTCCGTCACTACGATGGAGTTCACTACGTGGATATTCAAACACCTGCCCAAGCATCTGCTTGGTGCTGCATGGCTGGATGAGGCCAACAACCTACACATAGATGCGCGCACACAAGACCATCACCGCACGCTGTTCACAGCGCACGTTGATACAGTCCACCGCGTACCCGGCGCTAACAAGATACGCAAAACTGCTACCAAGTGGTACGCCGATGGCGCAGCGCTTGGTGCGGATGATGGCGTGGGCTGTGCGCTGTTGATGCACATGATGCACGCTGGCGTGCCTGCTTACTACATCTTCACTCAGGGAGAGGAGTGTGGCGGCATCGGGGCCAAGCATATTGCAGACCAGCACAAAGACTTGCTCGCTCAGTTCGACCGGGCTGTTGCCTTTGACCGCAAGGGCACTGACAGTGTGATATCACACCAAGGCTGGGGCCGGTGCTGCTCTGATGCCTTCGCTCAAGGGCTGGCCGATGCGCTCAACGCGACCAACGACAACCTGATGTATTCCCCTGACGACACGGGTGTGTATACCGATACCGCTGAGTTCACCGACATCATCCCTGAGTGCACCAACATCTCATGTGGGTACTACTTCGAGCACACCGACAGAGAGGAGCTTGACATGATTCACTTTGACCAGCTTGCTGCTGCCGTTGCGCTGATTGCTTGGGATGGCCTGCCTACTGAGCGTGACCCCAAGGTTACCGAGTACAAGGACGATGGCTACGCTGCGTACATGGGCAAGTGGAACAGCATGCCTACAGCGTGGGACTACAAGGACGAGCACCTTGTCGGTATGAACTTTAACTACCAAGAGGAGGAGCTATACGAGGCGCTCTTGGATGCTGAGGTTGGGTTCAAGACACCACTGGTCACGCTGATGGCTGAGTCCATTTACCCAGAGGACTGCAAACTAGCCAAGAAGTTCATCAACAGGGGCAGGCTCACGCCCGAGGCGGTGCGTGCTGCAATGGACATGCTTGGCCAAGCTGACCCCGATGCCATCCTTGCCACGTTATTTGACACAGCATACGCTGCATAAGGGGACAACCATGCGAGATGAACAAACGCGTGCGGCTATCCGCACAGGCTTAATCAAGACGATGTGGGGGCAAATCATTGCCCCGCTGGAGTCAGCGGCAAACCTAGCCCGCACAAGGGTACTCCGCTACAAGAAGCAGGCCAAGCAGGAGGCTTTGACGCAGTACGCAGAGCAGTTTGATACGCCGCCTGCCAAGCGCAGGCTGGAGGCGTACGAGGCCTACCACGCCTTGTTGGAGAAGCTATTGGTGAGGCTGCGCAAGTACAAGGACAAGGCAGACCAAACGCCTGCGGCTGTGGCTAAGGCCAAGGAGCTACCCAACGTGGGCAAGGACTGGGTGGACTGGATACCCGATGAGATAAAGCTGACCTTCACCAAGGCCATAGCCTCTGTCCATGAGTACCCTGAAGTGCCCATCGTTGCGTTCCCGCACAACGTCAAGAAGCGCAAGCCACGGCTGCAAGTTCCACGCAGCAAGGCCAAGCGAGAGCCATCAAAGATAGAGTTACTCAGGGAGGAGTGCAAGAGACTAGACAAGGACAACCTGCTGGAGCCAACGCCTGAGAAGGCGCAGGTGCTGGCAGAGAAATCCGCTGAACTAGCACAAGCCAAGCTCGATAAGAATCGGGCCAACGCCGCCAAGCAGTATGCCAAAGTAAAGGCAGAGCGCGAGGCATTCAAAGCAAGACTAGCACAAGGAGATTGATATGAACGAAGACAGACCAAGCCCTAACTACAAATCCGCCCGTGAGTGCGCTATTGACGAGCAAGCCCGCGAGTACGATGAGTACGAAGAGTATGACGACTATGACTTTGATGACGAAGGAGAAATGAAATGAACGACTACCCCCCTGAATACGACATTGACCAAGATGACAACCGTTATTTTGCGGAAGTGTTCCCCAATGCTGATAGCCCCGCTGAGTTGTACCGTCAGGTGTACAAGTACACCGATTGTGGCGCATACCTGAGTATGACCATTGAATATGTGGAAGTGTCAGGCACTTGCTTTGATGACTATCACGAAAAAATGGTGCAGAAAACCCTGCATTGTGATGAGTTGCGCCACTTGGGAACTTGGAAAGAAATGGACGAGCGAGGTCAGTTGGTGGTGTCTTTTACTGTTGGGAGCATTGTCGAAGGCGTGGACTATGACACGGACAACATTGAGGTTGATGCCAAGCAGTTGGATGAAACACCTTCCGAATACCGCAGCCGATTTTATGTGGCATTACAAGAGGTTGAAGATCAAGCCAATTTAATATGGAATGACACGCATGGGTGCGACAGTTGTGCAACTCATTGGATTGGTGAGGGAATAGACCTTGATGGCGAAATGACCCCCGTTTGGGCTGAATGCCCCGACTGTAATGGCAATGGAATGGTAATTTAACCAAGGAGAAACAAAATGACTGTACTGACTGGAAACCAAATCGAGGGGGCACGCTTGCTTGCCCTGCGCGCCATGCTCAAGCTAGAGATGAAAGGGCTGAAGCGTAGCCGTGCGCCATCGGCGTATTCCATGCTCAAGCAGATGGGGTACAAGGGTACAAGGGAGCAAATACTGGAGCAGCTAGACGCTGCCCGCAATGAAATGTTAGGAGAAGTGAAATGATTTACAGGGTATACAACCACAACCACACGCTGCTCGGGGAATTCAAAACCCAGCGCGAAGCGCAACGTGAAGCCAACTACTACATGTCGCAGACAGGCAATGCCGCCTACGTTTCAAAGGAGCAACTATGAACTACAACATAGACACCGACGAGGGCATGGCGCACGCAGTGGCATGGACTGAGAGCCTGTTCGCTTTCATGCGTGAGGGCGGCGTATGGGGCATCCCACGCAGCGAGACACTTGTCAGGGTTTACCCTAGCAAGAAGGAGGTAGTCATCACCAATGGGGGGATGCCAGAGGAGAGCCTGACCCGCGTCATTGAGGCGATGGGCTGGACGATAACCAAAAAATAATTGTCAAGCAATAGACAAAAGGGAGCTTTTTCCGCTACACTATTTTTCCAAACAAACTTCATAGGAGAAGATAAATGACCGATATCAAAACAGCACTCAGCCAAGCCCTCAACGAATGGGAGGAGCCCAAGGACTTAACGGGTGTCAAAGACTACCTATTCAAAACAACCAACAACGTGACGCGCAGTACGTTCAATGCTGTCAGGGACAACCCCGGCTGCAAGCGCAAAGCTATCCTTGCGAGGTTGGAAACCCAAGGGTTTAAGCTGGCCTCAACCACGAGCATCCTGTCCCAGATGATTAAGCAACGACTTATCCGCGAGGAAGACGATGGCACGCTGTACGCCAACTTCAAAGAGTACGTGCCGCTAAAGGGTTCAAACAAACCCAAGGCCAAGGTAAAAACACAAGCCAAACCGAAGGCCTTACCTACGCCCAAGCAAGAGGTCAAGCCAAAATACTCACCCATCGAGACCGCGCCACACAAGCAAGAGCGCAGGGTTATGGACATTGAGGAGTGGTTAAGCGAAGTTCCGCTGATGCAAGCGCGGCTTGTGTACCTGAGACTTAAAGTTATTTTTGAGGGAGAAACAAAATGAGAAAAATAAACATGATGGAATTACTGAGAGAACCATTTAAGAAACCCAGCCCCTTGGAGATGATTGCCGGTGAGTTAGCCCATGCCCATTTGGAGAAGCTCGAAGCTGAGACGGCAGTTGAGTACGCACAGTCCATAGTGGACTACAACGTGACCCGCATCACGCGCTTGAATTCTCGGCTGGATGAATACCGCAATGATTTTGAAATCACAAAAGTAGGAGGTACAAAATGAACTTACTGTGCGTTGGTGGCCCAAAAGGCGGGCGAGTAGTTTCCGACAACGGGCCAGTGTATAAATTTCACACAGACCAAGTTCTTTCTGAACTCGAAGCTGGCGATGGGCTTGTTGTGATGGTAAGTAGTTACAGGTACATAAAAAAACAATTCCACTACAACGGAAGGGTAGCTGATGTTTATTTTTGGGAGCACGCAGATTCCAATGTAGGCATGGAATTAATTATGGACGCACTAAGTAACCTTGGAGAAACAAAATGAAAGACAACGTAGAGATAGCAAAAGAGTACACCGACTGGATGGTCAAGACAGGCGGCTTTGCGCGGGATATGACCATGCGGGATTATTACGCAGGGTTAGCTATGCAAGCACAATTATCTATGCCGGAAATTAGTTTAGTTATAAGCCAAGGGGATATAACAGTAAAAAAAGTTTGCGGAAGTTGTTATGAATGGGCGGACATAATGCTCAAGGAGAGAACAAAATGACTAACTGTTGCGATGCAAATGGCAACTGCACCCAAGGCAAAGACTGCGCTATAAGAAAGCAGCACAGGGAAGCCACTAATCAGGCTTACATTAACCACGGCAGGACTACTAACACTGACCCATATTCCGACACTATTGGCACTGTCAAGGCGCTTATGTCTGTGCTGGTTGTGTGCGTTGCTGTGACGCTGATGGCTTACTTTATTTGGGGGAAGTGATGGCAGGCTACGAATCAAAGAAAGCAGCAGCGCGGGACAAGCTGGACGATGACGATATTCAAGTCTACAAGCGCCCGTGGGTAGACCTGACGGACAGTCAGATTGAAAAGATTTACTACGACCTTGCAAAAATCCATCGTGGTGCGCCTATGCCGTGGGGTCAAATTCAATTTGGCAAGGTATTGCAAGCCGCTATTAAGGAGAAGAACACATGACACCGGAACAAGAAAAGATTTACGAAGATGGATTCATTGCAGGAATGCAAAAACAAATGCAGTCCAGCGTAGACAAAGCGGTCAATAGGATGGCGCAGCGCACATGGGTAGGGCTAACCGACGATGATATAAAAGAAATCGTCGGGCCGTATGGGGACATGCCCATCAAGGGCTACACACGCAAACTGTTTGACCAAATTGAAGCCAAGCTGAAGGAGATGAACACATGACATGGGTATTTTTAACTGATTCAGAGCGAGACAAAATCTCCCACAAGGCAGGCCCGTACATTGTGAATAGCTACGAACCGCATGAAGCCGCAGTGCGGCAACGTAACCCCCGCGACAACTGGAAAGGGCTTACAGAAGAACAGCGCAGCGCAATTGCAATTGAAATACCAAAGCCGTTCTTTGTGAAAGAGGTGTTTGCTGCTATCGAAGCCAAACTCAAGGAGAAAAACGCATGACTATCGCATGGTACGACCCCACTAACCACCACGTTAGTACGGACAAGAACGACCCCCTGTTTACACCGCTTGGTCAGTTGTGGCCTTTGGATGTAAAGCGTGAGTGGGTAGACCTGACTTTTGACGAGAAACAGCATGCGCTTTATATTAGTGATTGGAAGACTTCTTATATGGAAGCGGTCATTGAATACATTGAAGCCAAACTCAAGAAGCGCAATGCATAAATCCAACCACCACGCTATACGGATGGCGCTACAAAAATATCCCGATGGGCTGACTGTAGCTGAAATAGTTGAGCGCACCGAAAAAGAACGACAGGCAATAAACCGTGCGTTGCTTGACATGTCCGATGCCTACATCGACAGATGGATTTCCAACAGAGAACATAGAAAGCAATGGGCTGCGGTGTGGTGCGTAATAGTGCCTCCACAGAACTGCCCCAAACCCACGGAGAAGCCGTAGTTATGGCGACTGTTAAAAGATCGCGGTACGGGCGCGTGGAGAGTGGCAGGTACACACCTTATGGAGCTATGGCAGGAGTGAGTCTTGAGCTAAGAACCGCGTATTATTACTATGGGTGGGTACATGATGCGGACATACCAGAGCTACCGCAAACCAAATGGAACCCTGATACACCTGTTACGCCGGACGAGGTGTTGGCAGAACAGCAAACCGTAGTTGAAATCAGAACCTTACTAGATGGTTTAACACCACGGCAAGCAAAGGTACTTCGGTTACGGTTTGGTTTTAATTGCCATGAATTTACCTTAGAAGAAGTAGGTAACATATTTGATCTCAGTCGTGAACGCATTCGGCAGATTGAGAAAGCGGCCCTGCGTAAACTTCGTGTAGTAGTACCACCTGAGAACTGCCCCAAACCAAAGGACACACATGACCGAGCACGAACAAAACCTACGTGACCTAGCAGCGATGTTTGCTATGGCAGCGCTGCTAACGCGTAATAGCCCAAAGGAAGCGATTGTTTCCCTTGCGTTTGAAATGGCCGACATGTTTATGGAAGCACGTACCAGTACCCCCGAAGATGGCATAGCCGCAATCAAACCCAAACGAAGGAAAACAAATGAGTAACAATAAAGACATCCCCAACTTCGCAGCTTGGTCAAACAAAAACCTAGCTGACTTCTGCACTGAGGCGTACATGCGTATGCAAGAGATGCAGGAGGAGAACGAACACTTGAAGCTGGACGCCAAGGCCGCGCTGGAAGCGGCGCGTAGGGCAATGGTGGAGGGGAGCAAGTGACGCCAGAGGGTCTTGTAAAAAAGACAATCAAGGCGGTGCTGTCGCACCACAAGGTCTACTACACCATGCCCCTTGGGGCAGGTTTTGGAGTGGCCGGTGTGCCTGACTTCTTGTGCTGCGTCGATGGTGTGTTCCTAGCGGTGGAAGCCAAGGCAGGCAAGGGTAAGACCACAGCGCTGCAAGACCGGCAGCTTGCTGCAATACAAGCGGCGGGGGGCCACGCCTTGGTTATCCGCGAGACAAACATAAACGAACTAGAGGAGAAACTGATATGGATAACACAGAATTTAACCGCATTGCGCAGGTAGTAGAGGAGTGCATTGAGGGCATGTCCGCTACGCGGGTAACCGCCATGCTGCAAATGTTTGAGCGCGTGGCCTTGGCGTTTGCTAAGCAAAACGGCGGCATGCTTACGCTGGAAGTGGTGGAGGATGGCGTGATGCTCTCTGCCATTGACCTTGACGAAGCCGAAGTTATGGAGATGGTCAGCATGCTAGCCATCAAGATGCACGGGGAGCTTATGGCAGGCGCACCCGCCAAGGAGATGTTCAATTGACTGCCCCGTATGACCGCATACTGACCATTGACTTTGAAACGTATTGGGACAGTAAAAGCTACACGCTATCAAAGATGACAACCGAGGAGTACATACGTGATAAAAAGTTCATACCTTTCGGCGCTTGTGTCCATGAGTTCGGAAGCGACAGCGACACTCAATGGATTCGAGGAGACGACTTACCTGAGTTCCTATCTGGAATCAATTGGGGACGAACCGCCGTGCTTGCACATAACGCCCAATTCGATATTGCCATCCTCTCTTGGCGGTATAACGTCCGACCCACTTTTATCTTCGACACACTATCAATGGCGCGAGCTTTACGAGGCGTGGAGGTTGGCAACAGTCTTGCCAGACTCGCACTGGAATTTTCTCTCCCCCCAAAAGGTACTGCTGTTCACTCCACTGATGGATTATTGGAGCTTACCCCCGCCGGGGAGAGTGAACTTGCTAGTTATTGCGCCCATGACGTACACCTGTGTGAAGAAATATTCAAGCGTCTCGTTGTTGGATACCCTACTTCGGAACTACGCCTCATCGACATGACGCTCAAAATGTACACCGAGCCGGTGTTGCAGCTTGACCAACTCATGCTGGTCAATGCGTTGGAGGAGGAGAAAGAAAAGCGCGAAGAGCTACTGACAAGGCTGGGTGTGACTGACGCTGCGCTTGCAAGCAACGGGCAATTTGCTGAGCTGCTGCGCACCCTCAATGTGGAGCCGCCGACCAAGAAGAAAAAGCCCACGGCAAAAACCCCTCACCCCAAGGGTGTCAACTTTGCCTTCGCCAAGACGGATGCGATGTTCCAAGCCATGCTCAACGGGGACAACGAGGATGTGGCCTCACTGTGCGAGGCTAGGCTCAAGGTCAAGTCCACCACCGAGCGCACACGGGCGCAGCGATTCTTGGAGATTTCCCAACGCGGCCCACTACCTGTACCCCTGTCGTACTACGGCGCTCTATCGGGGCGCTGGACAGCCAGCAAGGGCAGCGCCATCAACATGCAGAACCTAAAGCGCAAGTCGTTCCTGCGCAATGCCATCATGGCCCCCAAGGGGTATCAGTTGGTAGTGGGTGACTTGTCGCAGATCGAGCCGCGTGTGCTGGCGTGGTACTCAGACTACGAAGAGATGCTGGACATCTTTAGATCAGGCGCTGACCCGTATGCTGCCTTTGGAGCGCAGATGTTTAACATCCCCGGCATGGACAAGGAGAGCCACCCCGACTTGCGTCAGAGCGCCAAGAGCGCGTTGCTGGGTGCGGGGTATGGGCTAGGCTGGGCATCGTTTGCGCAGCAGCTTCTGACAGGGTTCCTTGGCGCACCGCCCGTGCGCTACAACAAGGACTTTGCCCGCAAGCTGGGGGTGGATTCGGTGTACGTGCAGAAGTTTGTGGACTGGGAGGACAACCTCAAGAAGATGGCAGAGATTCCCCACACCTGCACAACCAAAGAACTACTTATCCACTGCGTTGCTGCCAAGAAGATCATCGACATCTATCGCAGCACGGCGCACCCCGTGGTATCCTTTTGGGACATGTGCAGCGGCCTGATTGACTCGGCACTTGCGCAGGGGCGGGAGTTCAGGTATAAATGCATTGTGTTCAGGAAGGGCGAGATCGAGTTGCCCAACGGCATGAAGCTCCTGTACCCTGACCTGCGCCAAGTCAAAGACGATAAGGGCAGAAACCAGTGGGTGTACGGGCAGGATGCCACCAAGCTGTATGCTGGTAAAATAACGAACAACGTAGTGCAGGCAACTGCACGGATTGTGATGACCGATGGGATGCTCCGCGTAGCAAAAAGCTATCCCATCAAAGGTACAGTGCATGACGAGCTTATTGCCGTTGTGCCCGATACCGAAGTTGAAAACGCTAAGACTTGGGTCTTGGCGCAAATGACTATGGAGCCACGGTATATGCCGGGGATTCCGTTAAGCGCTGACGGTGGTGCGCACCGTAGATATGGACTAGCAAAAGGATAGGAGAAACAAATGACAGAATTAAACACACATGCAGGCTTAGCAATAGGCCATGCAAGAGCAAACGATGCAGCTATGCACGCAGGAGATAGTTGGGTCTCAACAGCTATTGAGGCCTTCAGATCGTACGCAACCATCAACCGATGGTTTACAACAGAACAAGTGCGGCAAGCATTTCCAAATTTGCCTGAACCGCCGGACAGACGTGCGTGGGGTGCAGTGCCCCGCATTGCGCAAAAAGAAGGCATTGTTGTACCGCACGGATGGGTGCGCGCTAACAGCCCAACAGTGCATGGCATGGTGGTGACTCGCTGGGAGTCAAAAATATACAAAGGAGAAACAACGCAATGACAGCAAAAGAAAGAACCCCAATCCCACGGCGTATGCGTGTGGGCAAGCGGATGTACTCGGTAGAGGTGGTCGAGGCTTTGATCGACAAGAACTGTATGGGCCGGGTCAACTACCAGAACCGCAACATACAGATTGCAACGCATCATTCCCCCGGACGTAGGATTGCAGGCGCTGACATCCGCGATTCGTTTTGGCACGAGACTATTCATGCCATCTTGCACGACATGGGCAGGGACAACCTGAACCGTGACGAAGCGTTTGTACGTGGGTTTGCATCCCGGCTTTCCCATGCAATTGACACAGCGAGGTTCTAAATGAAAGTAGTGTCGTGGAGTCATAGTGCTCTGAAGGATTACGAGGGATGTCCCAAGCGGTATCAAGAGATCAAGGTCTTAAAGAACTACCCGTTCACTGAGACTGAGGCCACAAGGTACGGCAACCAAGTCCACGAAGCCATTGAGCTATACATCCGCGACAACACGCCCGTGCCTGATGCCTATGCGCAGTTTGTTCCCGTGGTCGATGAGTTACTCAAAAAGCCCGGACGCAAGCTAGCGGAGCAGCAGATGGCGCTGACCAAGGAACTCAAACCCTGCGATTGGAAAGCAAAAGATGTGTGGGTACGCGGCATTGCGGACTTACTTATCATTGACGATGACAACATGACCGCATGGGTTGTGGATTGGAAGACGGGCTCGGATAGATACCCTGACCGCGACCAACTAAAACTCATGTCGATCATGGTGTTCGCACACTATCCGCATATCCGCAAGGTCAACTCAGCGCTGTTGTTTATCGTCAAAGGCAGCATGACCAAACACAGCATGACTTTTGACCAAGCCGAGTCGCACTGGTGGGACTATCGTGAGCGTGCTGCGCGCATCGAGCAAGCCCATGAGACAGGCGTGTGGAACGCCAAGCCTTCGCCGTTATGTCCGTGGTGTCCGGCCACCACTTGTGTACATCACCCCAAGCACTAAAAGGATTGAATATGTCTTTACATAGTCCCAACGACTTTACGATGTATCCCTGCAAATGCCATATTTGCTACAAAGATATTGACGAACAGCATTACGCCATTGAACACTCGGGTCACGGGCAAATGATGCAAGAAAAACTTTTGGAAAGCTACGTTACAGTTTGGATGCACCCCGAATGCGCGACTATTATGATGCTGCGCTTGGCACACGATGTCATGAGAATAAGAAACACGCCAAATCAACCACGGCGCGTTGTTGACTTATTGCAAGATACAGTCAAACGCAATAAACTTTAAGAAGGAAACATCATGGCAACAAAACGTGACTACAAAAAAGAATACAAGCAAGACATCAAGACCGGCAAGTCCGGCCCTGATTCTGACCAGCATGAACGACAACGAGCGCGGCGTGCATACGATGCCAAAGGCGTTGACCGCGCTGGCAAAGACATTGACCACATCAAGCCCCTGCGCAAGGGTGGTAAGTCAACACCGGGCAACCTGAGACTACGAAGTAAGAGTGCCAACCAAGGCGACAACAAATAACTACATGAGAAGCAAATGCAAATCGTTGAAGACAAAGCAATACTCCTAAAGACACGAAACCCAGACAAATACGCCATCATCCCCAAGCACAAAGTCGTTAGCGAAAGCAACGGCACGTACGAGGTGTTGGTGTACTGGGGGCTGGAGGAGGTCAAGGTACTACGCAACTTGGGTGTGAAGGATGCGCCCTCACCAATCGTCAGGCGCTATGGTTGGCCCGGACGATACAAGCCAATGGATCACCAGCGGGTCACCTCTGAGTTCCTGACGCTAAACCGCAAAGCCTTCGTGTTCTCTGAGCCGGGTACGGGCAAGACACTATCGGCGCTGTGGGCTGCGGACTACCTGATGGGTATCGGCAAGGTACGCCGCGTACTTATCCTGTGCCCCCTGTCGATCATGCAGTCAGCTTGGCTGGGAGACTTGAGCAACAGCATCATCCACCGATCTGCCGTTGTAGCGCACCATGCGCAGTCTAGCCGCCGTATCGAGATGGTGCAGCAGAACTATGAGTTTGTCATCACCAACTACGATGGGCTGAACCTGATCGCTGACGAGGTGCGCAAGGACGGGCGCTTTGACTTGGTGATTGTGGATGAGGCCAACGCATACAAGACGCAGACCACGCGGCGCTGGAAGGCGCTGGCCGCCGTCCTGACCCCGGACACCTACTTGTGGATGATGACGGGCACACCGGCCTCACAGTCCCCAGCGGATGCGTACGGGCTGGCTAAGCTGGTCAACCCCAACAACGTGCCTAAGTTTTACACTGCATGGCGCGACATGGTGATGAACAAAGTGACCATGTTCAAGTGGGCCGCTAAGCCCAACGCCGCTGACACCGTACACGTTGCGCTCCAGCCAGCCATCCGGTTCACCAAAGCACAGTGCTTGGACTTGCCTGATGTGCTGACCACCACCCGCCTAGTACCCCTGACCTCGCAGCAAGCCAAGTACTACAACTTGCTCAAAGAGCGCATGACCGCCATTGCCGCAGGGGAGACGATCACGGCGGTCAACGCCGCTGCCAACCTCAGCAAGCTGTTGCAAATATCGTGTGGTGCGGTGTACACCGATGACAAAGACGTTGTGCAGTTCGATGCTGCCCCGCGTCTGTCGGTGCTTGAAGAGATACTGGACGAGACAGATAGGAAGGTCATCATCTTTGCGTTGTTTCGCTCCAGCATCGACACCATCCACCAGCACCTGCTCAAGAAGGGCGTAGCGGTGGAGTGCATCCACGGCGGGGTCACGCCCAACAAACGCGCTGACATCATCCGCCGGTTTCAAAACGAGAAAGACCCACGGGTCTTGGTGCTGCAACCGCAAGCATCGGCCCACGGGATAACCCTAACAGCCGCTGACACTGTGGTGTTCTTTGGCCCCTTGATGAGCGTGGAGCAGTACATCCAGTGCATTGCCCGTGCTGACCGCAAGGGGCAGAACTCCGATAAGGTCACAGTTATCCACATAGAAGGTAGCCCGGTGGAGAAGAAGATGTTCACAGCTTTGGCCTCCAAGGTTGTGGATAACTCGCTGCTCACCCGTATGTTTGAAAGTGAAATAAATTCTTAAGAAAGGAGTTGCAGGCCCAGAAAATTCGTGTAGACTGTCAAGTCTTAGACAAAACAACAGGAGAAGTAAATGACTGAAATCACCGTCCCTATGGACAAGCTAGCCCGGATTTATCGTAAGATAAAAACCGAAATTGACACGCTAACTCAGGAGTACGACAACAAGTTGGAAACTTTGAAAGCGCAACAAGACGAACTCAAGTTCGCTATGAAAGATCAGATGCAGGCGCTTGGCGTCAAGTCTGTGCAGACTGCCTTCGGAACTGTAGCCATGATCCACAAGACGCGCTACTCCACACAAGACTGGGACTCGTTCAAGAAATTTATTGTTGAACATGATGTCGTAGACCTGTTGGAGAAGCGTATCGCGCAGACCAATATGGCAAGGTTTTTGGAGGAGAACCCCGGTTCAGTGCCCCCTGGCCTGAATTCGTTTTCGGATTTTGAAATCCGCGTAACTAAACCAAGTAAGTGAGGTATGTACCATGAGTAATGTTTCTATTTTTTCCGCCTCGAAAGTCCCCGCTTTCGCCCGCAACAACGCAATGTCTGACACTGCCCGTGCCCTCACTGGCGGCGGTGCTATCGGCTCCACAGGCAAGCGCATCTCCATCAAAGGCGGCGTGTTTCGTTTGATCGACGGCGGCAAAGAACTTGCCGCCATTGACGAGCGCCATTTGGATGTGGTCATCATCAAGGCAGCGCCTGAAGTGAGCCGCCAGTTCTACGCCGCAGCGTACAACGCCGATACTGTGTCGGCCCCTGACTGCACCAGCAATGACGGCAAGACCCCTGATGCTTCGTCCAAGAACAAGCAAGCTGAGACCTGCATGGCCTGCGCACAGAACCAAGCGGGCTCGGGTCAAGGCAATAGCCGCGCCTGTCGCTACTTGCAGCGTATGGCTGTGGTGCTGGCTAACGACATGGATGGCTCGGTGATGCAGTTGACGCTGCCCGCTACGTCGATCTTTGGTAAGGAGCAAGGTGACAAGCGTGCCCTGCAAGCCTACGCCCGTTACTTGGCAGCGCAGAACCCGCCGGTTAACCCTGAGCAGATCGTGACCCGCATGAAGTTTGACACGACTTCAGAAGCGCCCAAACTGCTGTTCGCGGCAACCCGCTGGCTGACCGATGACGAGTACGACACTGTGCAGACGCAGGCCGAGACAGACGATGCCAAGAAGGCC
>Ga0209191_1001515_pt1 | contig 15378 bp, 9 predicted proteins | sample S_130626_EF_Meta_FD_187320 | JGI IMG/M metagenome (GOLD analysis project Ga0209191, IMG submission 187320) | Freshwater microbial communities from Lake Simoncouche, Canada to study carbon cycling - S_130626_EF_MetaG (SPAdes) (version 2) | ecosystem: Environmental > Aquatic > Freshwater > Lake ...
TTCAATGATACATCCGAACCAACAAACAGTCTTTGATTCAATGATACATCCGAACCAACAAACAGTCTTTGATTCAATGATACATCCGAACCAACAAACAGTCTTTGATTCATAGAAACATCCGAACCAACAAACAGTCTTTGATTCATAGAAACATCCGAACCAACAAACAGTCTTTGATTCAATGATACATCCGAACCAACAAACAGTCTTTGATTCAATGATACATCCGAACCAACAAACAGTCTTTGATTCAATGATACATCCGAACCAACAAACAGTCTTTGATTCATAGAAACATCCGAACTAATAAACAACTTCTGATTCAATGATACATCTCCACTTACAAATAAACGTTGATTCATTGAGACATCGGCTGATACAAAGAGTCTTTGATTCAATGATACATCCCCCCCTACAAACAATTTTTGATTCATAGAAACATCCGAACCAACAAACAGTCGTTGATTTAATGTAAAATCAACTGTGCTTGCACTTATAGTTGTTGAACTATTAGAAAAATAATTTCTGACAAACGCTGTTGTTGCAACTTTGTTTGAACTATCATTATTTGTTTGAGTTATTCCATATAAATTACCATTTACAGATAGATCTCCAGAATATATTGCTTTATAAAAAGGTGTAACAAAATTATAAATAATACTATTATTTCCTAAAAGAAATAAATATTGTCCAGATGATGATATATTAGTTTTTATCCAACTATCAGTTATATTATTATTTATATTCCACGTAATACCATAATTATAAGAATAGTATATACTTCTATTACTTATCGTTCCTATAATATATTGACCATTTGCAGAAATACTAACAGAAGTCCATTTGATACCAGTATTAGGTATATCTACAGGATTAAAACTAATGCCAAAATTAGAAGATAAATATAAAAAAAACCTACCTGCATTAGCATTATTATCAGTTAATATAATATATTGTCCTGTATAAGACATAGCGATGGAATCAATAAAGAATCCCAGATTGAATTGTGTTATAATAGACAAACTATTTTTGGAAACATAAGCAGGAGTTCCATTACCACCAAAACATACGTATTGACCATCATAAGATGTTACAATAGAATTAAATGTAGCACTATAACCTGTATTAGAATTCCAATTATTTCCATAATTACTACTAAAAATAAGTGTACCTGAGTTACCACAAGCATATTGATATTTACCATCTGAAGAAATTGCTACTGCATTAATAATTGATGATGCATTATTATATTTACTAATCCAATTAATGCCATAATTACTAGATAAGTAAATAGTTGTTATAGTTGAAGCTATTTGAAATTGACCATAATATGAAACTGCTATATCAGACCAATTAGAAGCAGTTAAAGTTGAATTCCTGAATGTATTCCCAAAATCAGAAGAATAATAAATATTTCCACTATTAGGTATAGCAGTTTGATACTGTCCGGTTGAAGAAATACCATAACCTGTCCAATTTGCATTGGTGATATTAATACTATTATAATATTGTAAAAATGAATTATTATCTAATGGTATGTTTGAATCATAATTTGATGTATAATTCGTATATGTTATAGCAACATTTGAATTTGGACTTGTTAATCTATCAATACTATTATTAAGTGTAGAAATTGTATCTTTCAAACTAGTAACAGCTTTTATTTCTATAGAATTATCTGATATTAATAAATTACCATTCAAAGAAACATCTCCAGTAATTTGTGTAAATCCTTTTATATCTATAGGATATCGTGGTGTTGTTCCCAGCCCAATAAAACCAATAAAAATATTATTTTGATAATATATACCAGTTTTTCCTGCATAAATAATATGTTCTCCAGTTGAAGACATTGAAAATGAATTATTGATAAAAAATAATGGTAAAGTATTTGACGATAACGTCCAGTATGCACCATAATTGGATGAAATATAATATATAGTTGAATTATACAAACCACATAGTGCATATTGTCCAGTAGAAGACATAGTAGAAGTGATAAAAGTACCTACTGTTAAATTTGATTGTCTCCATGAACTTCCATAATCACTAGAATATAACATTCCAGCATTATTACATCCAATTGCATTTGATGTATTTTCATCAGATGAATAAGATAAGGCTGTCCAAGTATTGGATTGAGTTTTGTTCCAATAAATTCCATAATTAGTTGAAAAATATAAAAAAGGTTGTCCTCCGAAATTATAACTTGAACCGGCTATTGCATATTGTCCATTGTAAGAAATAGCAGAAAAAGCACTATTATTTTGATTACTTGATACATTAAAAGATATTCCATAATTAGTTGAATAATATATTGCGCCGATTATAACATATACTCCATTACCTGATATTGAAACGTTCAAACCTGTATAAGTATAATTAGATGAAGTAATATTTGATTCATTCCAATTTTGACCATAATTACTTGAATAATAAATTGGTCTTAATCCAGAGCTTAATGCAGCATAATCCCATATTACAGCTACAGCATACTGTCCGCTATTTGATGATTTTACACTCCATCCATAAGTAGTTATGTTTGATTGATTCCAATTTTGTCCATAATTAGTAGAATAATAAATACCTGCAATTGTACTGAGTCTATTATCACTTGCAGAAAAAATACAATATTGTCCATCTGAAGAAATAGAAGATGTCATTCCACTCCACGTCCAATTAGTTAAACTATTGTTATTTAAATTAGATATGCCACCATTTATCGTTGATAGATTCCAATTCTTACCAAAAGTATTTATATTAATTTGTGGAGAAGTACTATTCAAACTATTATTAGTAAAATTATTCGATATATTAAAATCACCTTGTATAATTAATCTATTAATAGTTATACTATTATTAACCGTCAAATTATTCAATAAAGTATTACCATAAACAAACAATCGATTATTTATGGATACATCGTTATATAAATTTGAATAACCAAATACATCCAAGTTACCAGCCAGAGCTATTTTATTAATAGAAATATCCGAAATAACATATAATCTATTTACAAAAAGTCGGTTGTTCATGGATACATCATTATACATTATTGATTTACCTTGTACACTAAAATTATTATTAAAAGAGACATCGCCGCCCAAAAACAAACGACTATTGAAAGAAACATCATTAACTACAAATAAACGATTCAACGAAGTATCCCCATTTACAAATAATCGATTATTCAAAGAAACATCTCCTTTTATAAAAACTCTACTATCAATACTAAGGTCACCGTTTAATGCAAGGCTTTTAGAAATATTCAAAAACCCATGGATATTAGTAGATGCGTCATTGTTACCAATATTCAATATTTCCATAGAAGAACCAAAATATATATTTTTTACAGTTTCATTCAAAATATAAAAATCATTACTATGTGAATTAATTTTACCACCATCATTTACATTGATGTCACCAGAAATAAACATATTTCCAGAAACATCAAAAACACGATTATTGACACGATTGAATAAATTTGGTAAAAATCCATAAATGATTTTACCAGAGCCATAAGAAATATCAACAGGATTAGTGAAACTGTTAATTTTATTTTTTGATGTTGTATTGGCAATAACAAAAGAATTTATATCTTGCATAAAAATTTGTTTCAAGTTATTTTTATTACCAACCAACCTATCAGCAATACCATTTGTATTCAATATTTCATATGGAACAAAATTCCATGAAGAAGAATTGAAACCATTATTAGTATAAATAAACTCACCACTATTACCAACAGCTACCGCTGTGGATGAATCATAAATAAAAACACCATTCAATGTGATATTTTTATTATTATTATTTAAAAAATTATTATAATTTGTTGAAATATCAGTCCAATTGGTTCCATCGTAAGTATAAGATATTACATTATTACCAACAGCAATGACACAATTATCATTGTATGCACAAACATTATTATAACTAACATCAGTCTTTGTAAATGTATAATTACTATTAGATGGATTCGCAATATTATATTTTGAAATTCCAGAACCTACAAAATAAATATAATTTCCAGAACTATCTGATGCAACTATATTTATAGAGCTAGAAACTTCATAGAAATTTTTTAATTGAAAAACATCTCCATTCAATGATGCATCCAAATTATTAATAGAAATATCAAAATAACGTATTTGTTTTGTATAACTATCAGAATCATATTTATACGCATTGAAAATTCTTATGTTGTTGTTATTTTTAACCATAATGATACTACCAGTATTTCTACTAGTATTATCAGTATTATTCGTTTGAATAAAATAATTTTGTATACGATTCCAGCTTGAACCACCATCAGATGTATAAAACAAATTGCTATTTTTAGAACCTATAATTCCATAAGAAGAATCATACATAAATGAAGTATTAAATGATACATCTGTAGATATCAACCCAGTAGAATTTGATTCGTCTATTTGCGTTTGTTTCCATGTAATACCACCATCATTTGTATAATTCAAAAAATATGAATAAGATATAGTAGTTGAATTATCTAGAGAATTTGTTATAGGATAAGAAGAACCGGTTACAATACCATATTTTGGATATAATTTTGAAAATGACATAGTATTTATTTCATAATCTATATTTAAAAATGTATGTAATTCACCATTACTTATATGTGTTGGACCATTGATATCCATTACATAATTATCTACTTTTGGAGAAAAAGTATTTATACCCACTGTAGAATAGTTCTTTACAGGGTTTTTACCAGCAACAATAGTTTGTGACGAAACATAATTACCAGAGGAATCATTCAACCCAATCATAGCCATAGAACGTGTAGAATCATTTGGAAAAACACCTCCTCCGATAGCAGCTCCTAATTTATTTGGTGCGACTACTCTTAAAAAACTATTAGAACAAGGATCGATAGCGAAGATACTCAATGCATTACCAGTTTTTACTCGTGTATCATTATAAACATTATATAAAAAGTTAGTATTTGAGTTATCATAAAGAGTCATTGTTTCATTATATAATTGGCCTGATATATCGATTCCAATGTAATTACTTGGCCTAACATTCAAAAAACTAGATACGATAGTATTATTAGCATTCAAATATGCACCACTCGTATCTATAATTGTATTTCCGTTTCCATTGTTAGAAACAAGATGAACCAAACCTCCGGATGAATTCAAAATGATAGAACCGGTAGAAGATAAACTAGCAAAATTTTGATTTAAACTCATAGTTCCTCCAGAAACATTCAGAATAAAACCACCAGATGCACCTAATATTATACGATTACTTTTAGAGTCTAGATTAATTACACTACCAGATGCCGTCATTATCAGGCCAGCAGACGTATTGAATAGAATACTACCACTAGAATCCAATAAAGATTTATCACCATTCAATAAAAATATACCACCAGATGTAGTAATTAATGATTGTTTAGAATATGTTTGTACCGATTCACTAGTAGATAGTTTTAATATACCACCTGATGCATATTGTATGTACGCATCTGGTTTACTGGTTATTACACTTCCATCTAGATTATATTTTATATTAGTACTTACATCATTATAAAAATAAATATTAGATGACGAATCGTTGGCATAAATAATAATACCTCTTTTATTAACGTTTTGTCCTATAACATTTGTAATAGAATTAAAACTAGTTTCAACAGTTAAAACATTTTGAACATAACCGTCAATTTGAAAGGTAGCGGTAGGAGTAATAGTATTGATGCCTATATTTTTTATATTACCAAAAATAAATGAATATGATGAATCAGATGGTAAAATATTGAAAGAAACATAAGATAAATCATTAGAAAGCGGTTTATTTCCACCAAAAAATAATTTATTATTTGCATAAGTATTGCCAGTAATAAACAAATCTTTATTTATAAAACTAGAGTTACCGATTAATGCATTATTGTCTACTATTAAATTTTTGGAAACTTCAAGAGTTCCATTAAATAATTGATATTGTGGATTGGACGATCTTGATATAATTTGGTCAGCAATAACAGTACCTACATTTATACTATTTAAATTATCTATTTTTGATAATCCACCGTATTGTCTCCATGAATTATTAGACATAATATTAACTATATACAATTAGAATTTATTTTTTTGTATTTTGAAAGACGAACCATATAAATAGTATATTTACTAAAAACATACTATTTATATTTCTAAATTTATGGATTCTAACGATATTTTTTTCTAGTATTATTAGTTGAGCTATTATAATTTTTTTTTGATGCTATTTTTTTTGATTTTTTCATAATAAATTTTTCAATGTTCTCAATATTCAATAAAATATCATCGACAATTTCTTGATAAAAGCTTCTGAATTCTTTTTTTCGGCGTTTTATTTCATCAATGGAGAACCATCCAATTTCTATCTTTTCAAATAGTTTTGTTTCACTTAATAATGTATTATTCATTCGGTCCCATAAAAATCGATGATTTTGATTATAGTATTTTGGAAGGTTCTCATCATACTCTAAAAAAAACATATGAATATGATACGTTTTGTTTACTAATTTATAAATTCCACCATTTTTTTTGATAAGTTTTTTGATTTCTATTCCGTCTCCTAAAAATCCCGTAAGTTCTTCGCCACCTTCACGAAGTGCGGTTTGATATGGTGTTTCGCCATTTTCTACACCACCACCAAAATCAGACCATCCTTTTGCACTATCTTCTAATGGGTTCTCTTTACCGAATAAAAAATATAATTTATTTTGATAAATAGAAATTGGTAAAATACTTCCAGCTACCATTCTATATAATGGTGATATTTTTAAGAATTACATTTTTATGATTTTTGTATTAGTATCGACATCAATGGGTTTTTCTACATATAAATATTCTTCTAGCATCATATCAAAGGTGTTATCTAAATTATCAGTTGATTCATTTTCGATAGTCATTGTTTGTTGTATGTTGGATAGATTTTCATAATATTCTTTTACTTTTGGGTTGGCTTTTATTTTGAAAGGATTGAATTCAGATAAATATAAACCATCTAAAGATTTAATTCTAGAAAGAGCAACATAAGTTTGCCCATATTCGAAAATATGTTGACCAATATCCATTTCAGCCATTTCTAAAGTAGTTCCTTGTATTTTATGAATAGTCAATGCCCATGCTAAACATAATGGAATTTGGCCAATGGCAATCGTAGGGAATTCTTCAGATTGCCAATAATGAATTGATAGTTTTTTAGTGATTCCATTTGAAAATCTGACAACAGGAATATTATAGGGTGTGGATTCAATGATATCAATCACGATGCCTTGAGAACCATTACAAATACCATTTTCCATATCAAGATTTACTGTACACATAACTGCAGCGCCTTTTTTCAACCGTAAACGTGGTAAACAAGGTGTATTATTGATTAATTGTGTAATTTCATATTCTATTTCTTGAGGTGTCATTGATGAACATTTTTTCAATGCGGCTACATCGAGTGGTTTACCAGATTCTAACATGGAAATACAATTTGTTATTGTAATATTATCAAAAATATATTCTTTTTCTTTGATTTTTGAGAACATCATGGTATTGACATAATCGACTTTTGTGCGAAGTGGGAATAATTTTGTAGGAACACACCCGTTATGAGCATTTACATCAAAATCCCTGTTCAAATATTTAAAGAGAATTTCTGCATTTTCATCATCTAGTTCACCTTTGCGAATTTGTAATAAAATATTGATATAAACTGGGTCATTTTGACGGAAAATAGTCTTTAATTCGATTTGGTTCTCGGGTTTGAAAACCGAATTCCATATAGGGCTTTCAAAACAGAATTTTTCTGTATCAGGTTCTCCATCTGTCCCAATAGGTGGTAATTGAAAGAAATCACCAGTAAAAATAACTTGCATTCCACCAAATGGCATTGTTGAATGATGAATAATTCTAGCTAATTCTTCGATGATTTCGAATATTTTTTTTGATAACATACTGACTTCATCTAAAATAATACATTTTGTACGTTTCCAGTTTTGAACAACTCGTTTGTTTCTTAAAACCATATTAATAACTTCGGTTTTTGTTCCTTTTCCTAATTTGATACCACTCCATGAATGCAGGGTTTTTGCACTACTATTTAATAATATAGCTGCACACCCGGTCATAGCACAAACCGAATAAGTTGTTTTAGTAGAGTTCAAGAACTCGATGATTGTCTTGATTAATTTTGTTTTACCTGTACCTCCTGGTCCAGTAATAAATACATTTTGCCCTTGAACGACCCTTTTATATGCCATTTTTTGTTCAGGCGATAAGTCACTTATATTTATATGTTTTTGTATTTCGGGATTTTCCATGATTTTAGTATCCAAGAGCGCGGATGTTTCGATTTTTTTAATATCCATTTGTTGTATTGTTTTTGTATATCAATTATTCAATAATCTGATTCAATTTTTTTATTCATGCTTTATTTTCATTAAAAATGAAAAATCGAGTCCGTTTAACTGCATAATAGTACCATTCTCATTCAATAGTTGAACATTTAATTTTAATAGGTCAATAATTCCACTATAACTACGTATATCTGTTGTAAGACCATTATAATGAGTAAATGATGCTACACTACCATAAGGAAACATAAAATTATTCATTGCCATTCTAGCTATTACTTTTTTATTAATCATAGAACTAGATACTGATGTAACAAATGAATTTTGATTACCCTTATTATTGAATTCATCAATAGCTAAATACAAATATTTTGGTCCGGTTAAATCGACTATTGCTTCTGATTTTGTATTACTAGTTGTAATAGTATAGCTAGTATTACGGAATCCAAGAATCCAACCTAATTTAAATTTGAAATTGAATTTATCATTGTTACCTGCGTTATCTATATCGAATTCTATTTTAACACTATTACTACTTGTTTTGAATATAGAAGTAGAGCCATCGATCCTATATTGTAAATTACTATGATTACTAGTAACTAATAAATTATTGATAGTAGTAGCTAAAGTATTTTTATCGTATTGTCCATCAGGAATAGTGATAATTTGAGAACCTGTATTATCTGTATTCATTATTTTGAAAAAACTATTACCTAGATTCATAGAAATATTGTAATATGTAATTGGTATTTCAATATTTGGTATTTCAATACTTTTGACATCAGTAATACGTTCTGGTAATGTAATATTATAATTAGTTGTTTGTAAGTAATTATATTCATCTCTAAATTTAGTATCAATATTAACAAATTTTGTTTTCGTTTCTTTATGGACATTTGTCATAATCATATGACTACCATATTGATTTGTTTTTGGTTCTAAAAATAAATCTGAATTACTGAATCCACTCATTATAATATATAAAGCATATATTATTTACCACAATTGCCACATTTATATGGAATCAAAATTTGTTGAAACATCGGCGATTTTTGAAAAAAATATAAACTTTGAGGTACTACCGATTCTGTTTTTATTATTGATGGTTTTATTATATTTTGTTTTTTTGTTGGGTTTGTATTTGGTTTATTTATACTAAATATCATTTTCATTTCAAAAAATTGAACTTTTTATTAATATATATTTTCAAATATAAAAAACGATGGATATAAAAACTGACTATGGTTATCAATGTTGCTTCTGTAAACGAGAATACAAAGAAAAATTCAATTATGACCGTCATAAGGTTTGCTGTGAATTTTTATCTAAAACACGTCGAGAACAATTGAATGAAATGGACCACCAAATAGAAAAATTACCAACTCAAAAAGAAATGTATATGTTGATACAAGAACTAGCATTACGTAATGAAAAATTAGAAAAAGAACTCGCAAAACTAAAACATGTTCAAAAACAAAAAATAAATTTACTTGAATGGCTGAATTCTACAAATACCTCCAAACCAAAGATAGGTTTCATGGATTGGATTTTACAAGTTGTTTATCCAGAAATAAAAAATATATTAGAAACTGTTTATGAAACTACTCTAACTAATGGATTAATACGACTCTTCGATAATATCATTGAAAACGACGAATCAAATACAATTCCAATACGTGGATTTGAGAACAAATCCAATGTCTTTTATATTTATATAAAAAACACCAATGGATTCGAATGGAAAATAATATCAAATGACGAATTCAACCGAATTTTATACAAAATATGTCATCAATTTGTTGTCGAATTCAAAAATAATTGGTTTATTCCTAATGAATCGAAAATCGATAACGATGAAAAATACAAAGACATGTACATCGATTATTATCAACGTATTTTGGGTGGTAACGAACGAATATCAGACGAAACCAGATATCAAAAAGTCCGGAATTTTATTTATACAAAAATCAAGAAAAATATCAAATCTATTACGGAATATGATTTTGCGTAAAAAATTGAAAATTAATAATGATATGTTTTTTTATATCAAACACTACAAATGGCAGTATTAGGCACAAACAATTATTTAGCAATCTTGAATGCACATCCACGTGATGAATTCATCACTTTTGAAGAAGGTCCTCATATTTATACAGTATGTGGAGAACGTGGCACATATACATCTGTAACAACATGGAATCATCATCATTTTTCGAAATTTGACGCGGATGCAGTCATAGACAAAATGCTTGCAAATACTCAAAAAATGAGTGACCCCGCTTACAAATATTATAATATGACCAAAGACCAAATCAAAAAGATGTGGGATGAAAAACGCGATTCATCATCAGGTTCTGGTACAAAAATGCATAATGATATTGAACTGTTTTATAATGGAGTGGATGTTCAAAATGATAGTATCGAGTTCCAATATTTTCGAAAATTTGTAAAACAACATCCTGAATTGAAACCATATAGAACAGAATGGATGGTTTATTATGAAGAACTGAAACTATCGGGCTCAATTGATATGGTATTCGAGAACCCAGATGGGACTATTCAAATTTATGATTGGAAACGTTGCCAGGAAATCAAACATGAAGCCGAATTCGGTAAATATGCGATGACAACCTGTATTTCTCATCTGCCAGATACTAATTTCTGGCATTATGCACTCCAATTGAACACATATAAGACAATATTAGAACATAAATACAACAAAAAAGTCACCGATTTGTATTTGGTTTGTATTCATCCTGATAACATATACAAGACATATGAACGTATCAAGGTTCCATTTTTAGACAAAGAAATGCGAGACTTGGTAAAAGAACGTTTGGCAGAAGTCAATCAACAACAATCATAGCTAGATTTATAAAAAACAATATCAAAAACAACATAAAAATATGAGGTTATTTATAAATATCACTAATCAATGGAAATTTCACTCAAAAAACTATATTATTTAATTTATTTGTTTTTTTATAGAATATATGTTTCTTTTTTTCCAATAAAACCACCAATTCATGTTCCCAGTATACTAGATATTACAAATGATTATATTGAGGTCAGAACTAAAAATTTTGCGGATAGTTTCGAAAAAACCATGGATTTTAATACCAATATTGAAAAAGAATTTTACGACAAAGACATGTATAAAAACATAATCATGTATTCATCCAATATTTTGGAAACCACTTGGAAAAAGCGTATTTTGTTTGAAACAACCCCTCGTGGGAATATCATCATGTATTATGATGCGTACAAACAAGGATTTGCTTATTACTCGGATTCTTTTAATTTACCATATAAGCTTTTGAATGCAGTGGCTATGAAATATGTAATAACCTTTTTATGTCGTGATTTTTTTATGGATGATGGTGTTACACCTAAGCCATCACCACTTATCAAAATACATGCTGATGAACCTGAAAAACCAAATGATGTGAAAAAAAATAATATGAAAAAAACCTTGAATAAAATCAATACAATTTCTAAGAATTTTTCCATGCGAACCAACAAAACTAATCAAAAACAGCCTACTGGTCAATCTATTGAAAAACCAATAGAACCAGTCAATATTCAAAATCGGTTTGTTTATTTGGGAAAAATAATGAATTTCAAATTTATACAAACTGAACCGAAATTCAATGTCGCCTTAAATGGTTTTGGGTCCAAACTACTAGATAATTTGGATAGTGAAACAAAATTACAAAAAAAAGTCATGAGTTATCAAGATTATAAAAATTTACATAATCGTAAAGTCAACATATGATTCATGGGTTTTCGATAGATTTCTTGTATTGTAAGTATCCTAGACTTTTTTCTAATTGAAATGACAATCCTAGATGGGATTTCGCGATTTCATATCCTTTTTTTTCCTTTTCATGAAGGCTATCTAGATACGCTTTCATTAATTGTTGTTCAGATGAATTTTTTTCCAGATATTCTCTTACTTGTGTTGGAGTTTCCATTTTATAATATATATTTTGATTAGAATATATATTGTTAGTATTCAATTTTTTGTATTGCTATATTTGGTTATACAAATAATAATATTAATATGATGCAGGTGGTCCAGGTAAAGCAGCATTGTTGGATGCTGAAGGGATAAAGACTTCATCATTTTGTGAACATTTATCTTTGAATTGTAACAAATATTCTCCTTGTGAAATAGAAACATATTTAGATATTGGTTTTGTAAATTGTTGTATTTTTTTTTTGAAAAATTGGTCACAATTAGAATATTTTTTACAGATAGCATCATTCAATGATGCGTCGCTTGCTTGTAATGAATTAGAACATTTTATAGTATTAGTTGTTAAATTATTAATATATTGTTGTTGTGTGTTTATATTTTGATTTGAATCTGGTTTTACAACGGGTTTATGATATACTTCCTTAATACTAGATGGTTTCACTATATTAGGGTCATTCAAAGATGTAACCGCTGATGTAACAATAGGAACAATTTTGAAAGTTCCACAACAACCACCATAACCTCTTTGAACTCCATCTCTCATTAAAGTTCTCGGAAGAGAACGTGATATAGTTGTTTGTCCTATATATCCTTGGCTACGTCTGGTCCCATTTATTGAAAACCCATCTTTTGAATTTACACTCATATTATTATATTGTGCTTGTGTTTTTCTTTTTAATGTTACGATAGACATATATATTAATAAATAGATATATATTTTTTGATATGGTTTATTTATTGTTCTCTAATTCTAATACTCTTTTCTTTACACTTCGTGTATGTAAATAAAATCACAGTATCTTCTTAATTCGTGTTTGAATTTTGAATAGGTGCAGTTGGATGTTTCTTTACTAAATCATGTTTTTGTGAAAAATCGCCGAAACCGATCTATGTACTAATACCAAAAATAATAATATATTTTATGAATATTATTATTACAACATGATTATTTATTGATTGTTTTCATGAAGATTGATATCTGAGATTTTAAATCTTCTAGTTCTGATTTTAATTCATCAATAATAAGAGCTTGGTCTTTGACTATTTGTTTTGTTTCTTGAAGTTCAACATCGATTTGTTTCACCGCGCCAGTAACAATGGTAAATACAGAATCATAATTGATACTTAGGAAATCATCTACTTCTTGACCATATAAAAACACATTATTCAATGATGTATCGAGTGGTTTAGTTAATAAAATCGTCTTTGAATCAATGATTTTATCGATAGTGCCATAAAAAGTATTATTAGAAAGGTCTTTGAATTGTAATTTCACCGGATAATCACATAATGAAATATCGGATGTGAATTTTTCATTCAATGTTATGGTTTTACCATCAATATTAATATTTTCATAAATATTTGGAATATAGTTAGTTTGGTTTGAAACCGAATTTTCAAGACTTTTTTGAATTTGTTGAGCAATGAAACCAATAGAAGATTTTTGTTTTGAATCATCGATAAAATGATAACTAACTGGATTTATATTTCTTAATGTATCTAATGCGGATTTACCGTTTATATCATTGATATTTGTTTTGATACGTTGGTCAGATGTAGCATTAAAAGAATTTCCAGTAATTTGTCCGGTAGCACGCAGTGTACCAGTTACATCCAAAATAAATGTAGGAGTTGTAGTTCCAATACCGACATAACCACCACCTTTTTGTAAAATTAAGTGATCACTGCCAATATCATTTTCTGTCCCGATACATAATAACGCAGTTTCTCCTGCTCCACCTATAGTTGCAGTATCTTGATAACTAATATAACCATAATCACCGCCTAGATTAACTTTACTTGGGAAAACTATACATGAGATTCCTCCATTATTACCATGTTCTATGGTCAGTGAACCTTCAGTTGCAGTATATGTCGTTCTACTTGCTTCATATATTTTTACTTTGTTTGATAATGTTGTTGCGTCTGATGCACTTATAGTACTTGTTGAAATACCTCCATTTGCAGTCAAAGCTCCGGTTAACGTCGTTGCTCCTGTCACTGCTAGTGTGGTCAATGATGCAGAACCTCCAACATCAAATTTTCCTGCCACATATAATCTATTATTGAAACTAACATCACCACCTACAAATAGACGTTGATTTAATGAAACATCTGCTGATACAAAGAGTCTACCATTCAATGATAAATCTTCACTAATAATAAATGTATAATTATTTACAGTATTATTTATAATATTGTTACTAGTATAGTTATTTACATTAATTCTACCTTGAACTGTTAAATCGTTTCTAATAAATAAGTTCTGATTCATTGAAACATCCGCTGATACAAATAGACGCTGATTCATTGAAACATCTGCGGAAACAAAGAGACGCTGATTCAATGACACATCACCTCCTACAAATAGACGCTGATTCATTGAAACATCTGCTGATACAAATAGACGTTGGTTCAAAGATACATCTCTGCCTACAAATAGACGTTGGTTCAAAGATACGTCTCCTCCTACAAATAGACGTTGATTCATTGAAACATCTGCTGATACAAATAGACGTTGGTTCAATGATGCATCTCCTCCTACAAACAATCTTTGATTCATTGAAACATCTGCTGATACAAATAGACGTTGGTTCAAAGATACGTCTCCTCCTACAAATAGACGTTGATTCATTGAAACATCTGCTGATACAAATAGACGTTGGTTCAAAGATACGTCTCCTCCTACAAATAGACGTTGGTTCAATGATGCATCTCCTCCTACAAACAATCTTTGATTCATTGAAACATCCGCTGATACAAATAGACGTTGGTTCAAAGATACGTCTCCTCCTACAAATAGACGTTGATTCATTGAAACATCTGCTGATACAAATAGACGTTGGTTCAATGATGCATCTCCTCCTACAAACAATCTTTGATTCATTGAAACATCTGCTGATACAAATAGACGTTGGTTCAAAGATACATCTCCGCCTACAAATAGACGTTGGTTCATTGAAACATCTGCTGATACAAACAATCTTTGGTTCAATGATGCATCTCCTCCTACAAACAATCTTTGATTCATTGAAACATC